>Ga0307507_10011239_pt1 | contig 11355 bp, 7 predicted proteins | sample 7_EM_MG_FD_207223 | JGI IMG/M metagenome (GOLD analysis project Ga0307507, IMG submission 207223) | Populus trichocarpa ectomycorrhiza microbial communities from riparian zone in the Pacific Northwest, United States - 7_EM | ecosystem: Host-associated > Plants > Roots > Unclassified | place...
GGTTGTTAAATTGAGAGATGAAGAATAATGGGTTTCGAGGAATTTGAGAGTGGAGGCGGGAAATCTAAATGGAGGAGGATCCAACGGTCGAATTTTAAAGGGTTGGGGACAGAGAGCAATAAAAGAGAAGACTTTGTTTGGAGGCCTTGTAAGAAATGGCAGAGACGTAGCCATATATGCCTGTCTCTGTTATTAGCTACAAGAAACTAGCAAAGCAAAGTGTTTGTGCCTGCTAAAGACTTCTCATGTGACAAACCAAGTAGGCAAATATTATTTGTATTGATGAAGCAAAGTTTTCATACACAGTTTTTAAAAAATATTGAGCTTCGAATATTCATTTAATTTTTTATTTGTTACTTAATAAGATACTTTAACATTTATTTTAAAAAATACTTTTTTATTTTCATTTCACACTATTAGCTAGGAATGTATCTGTGTTTTTTTTCCAGTTATTTTTTTATATGAAATTATTGCAATTTGGTTAGATTTGGGTTTTTTTGTTATTTTTTTTAAATTTATTTATTTTTCAGTTATAACATATTAGATTTATTAGTAATTAAACTTATTAATTTTATTCAATTTGTTTTTATGATTAAGTTATATATTTGATATGTTCATCCAGTTGAACTTAACATAAATAATTTCAGGTATAGGTTGTTTAAAATTTAAGTACTTGTTATGTTTTTGAATTTTTTATGTAAATATTAAAAATAAATTTAAAAAATATTATTTTAATATATTTTTAACAAAATAAATATTTTTACAAACAACACACTCTTCAATGTACCAAAAACAAACAAAACTCAATTACCGAACATACTTTAAAACTAACTTTGGTCACATGAAACGACATCGTACCAAAGCAAACAATAACTCCAGAGTCATGTCCGAAGCTCTCTTATCTTGATCCCTCTTTCCTCTTCTCTCCATCATCGTCAACGATGCATCAAAATCAAATCTTTCCATTTTTTCTCTTCCATTAACAAAACCAAACCCAAATGGAGAAACACATAGAAAACTTCTTAAACAAAGTCTCATTGGTTTTTATAACCATAGCCACAATCACCCTTCTTTACCTTTACCTTCATACCCCAGAAACATGTATCCCACCAAACACACCCATCACAAAACCCCACCTCAAATTTCCTTCTTCTACATGTGACCCTTCTTTAAACCACCCTTACACTGATCCTACCAAGAAAAGACTGAAACTTTGGTCCTCAAAATCTTGGCTTTCACAAGTCTCTTCTTTCACAATTTTCTTTCAAAGTTTGAATCTTTTGAACAATAAAACCAAAGTACTTTGTGTTTCAGCTGGTGCTGGACATGAAGTGATGGCATTGAATAACATGGGTGTTAGTGATGTTACTGGCGTTGAGATAGTGGATTCTTTGCCATTAGTTAAAAGGGCTGACCCCAATAACTTGCCCTTTTTTGATGGGGTTTTTGATTTGGCTTTTAGTGCTCATTTAGAAGAGGCTTTGTTTCCCTTAAGGATTGTTGGGGAGATGGAGAGGACTGTGAGGAATGGTGGGGTTTGTGTGGTTGCTGTAAAGGAGTGTGGTGGAGAGGAGGTGGATGCGATTGCTAGGTTGTTTAGGAAGTCTATGTTTGTTGGGGCTGAGAATGTTACATTGATTGGGATGAGGATGACCAGGATTATTATGAGAGTTGGCATTTCTTCTTCATCATGATTTTCTTTGGTAATTATGCTACTTGTTTACTTGATTTGATTTGATTGCATCAGTTTTGATGATTTTGACAATTACTGTGGTTTTCTTCTGATAATGAAAATTAGTAGTCTTTGTTGACATTAATCCAAAACTGAAACTTAATAATCTTTGGCAAATAGCAATGGATGTGGAAAATTCATCTGGGAAGAAAAAAGGAAGCTTTGTTTGACCATTGGAATTATTGAAGCTCCTAAAATTCTGAATATGTTCATGACTTTTGTAGAAATTAAGATTGGAGAAGTTAGTTTTTGTATGTTTCATGTTTCTTCACACTCTTGCAGTGGCTCAAATGGTATCAGTTCTGAATCTGACTAGAGAGTTTCTTTATACATGAATTGTATTTGTGTCTCTAGTTTGTGTCCTTGTTCCTCAGAGTGGAGAATCAGGAGACTGCAGTGCTGGTATTTTTCTTAGTTCAGTAACTGCACTGTGATTTTATTATGCCATCTGCTTTATCTTGCATCTTTTGTGCTGGTTTTTTATATATGAAACGAAACTAACAATTATTAACATTTGTAATTGGATGTGCATGATTAGTATGACTAAATTTAGATATAATCATAACATTGTATAAATGAATTGATATGATTTTGTTGGTTTACTAGTTGGTAAATAACTTTGTCCTGTCAAAATTGCTTCTGTAGTTTTCTGTGCCAGTCAAAGAAAGGCTTCAAGAGGCATAATTACTGTCTGCCCATGAAAAAGAGCAAATTGAGTGTTGGCAAGTACACCATATTTCCATTGATGATCAGCAATATGTTTGGAATGAAGCTCAGCTGTTTACCTGCTTTAGCAAATGGAGTTTGGCGGTGGAGGAAGTCACAATTAGCCATTAGACATCAATTTTTTCAGAGATATGGGGCACTTCAGTGTCAGATTTATGACATGGCACTCACTCGAAGTGTTCCTAAAAAGTGCAGTAAGATTTTCGTACAGAGTTCTGATATTGTTTGTCCTTGAATATTAACTCCAGCTGTCTATTCCTGTAGTACATACAAGGCAGGCATTTAGTTTTGCTTCCATGTCCATTTTTCTTCAAGATTCAGTATTAGGTTGCACAGAAAAAGTAAGTCTCCTGTAATTCATTGTAGATTTAGGTGTTTCTTTCTAGTTTCATCATTGCAATGACGGTATTTCGTAGACCAAGTTATTATGTTTATCTGTGTCTTTACCCTGTATTTTTGTTTCTGTATTCTGTTCTGTTAGAATTCCATCTTCACGATCCTCGCTGCTCTATTCGCCAACGCTTTGCACCTTTTAAACCTTTCACTGAGCCAAAGTTTCTTCATTAGCATCAAACCAGGTATTCATCTCCAAAATGAAAATCAATTGGGTTAAGTGGAAACAACCAGCTAAAAGTTTCGTTGGGCGTAAGATAACCTTATTCCAACCCATTCTATTAAGAAACCTCAAAAGTTTGTAAACCTGTCAGCACCTGACTAACCATGGTTGAATTAACAGCTACAAATACAACGAAGTGTTCATATCAGAGTTCAATACACTAGAGCTCATTAGCGCACAAAAATCGCATAAAGGTATTTGTTACACCTGGGGGGTGGAGCTACAATGGAACTATTCCATCTAAAGCATGGATGAACAGAAGGCTTATCGAGGGGTACCATTAAGCCAACCCACTATCTTGATGCATTAGGAAATTTAGCAATCTTGAAAGCTTGAGTAATCCCATGAACTATGAACTCCTTGGATGAGAAGATTTCTGGTGCTGCAATCTCTACTCCATTAATGGCCAAACCCTGTGTCACACCAACACCTTTAGTAATCTTAAGATCTTCATCAGGGAGCAGCGTCCTCAGCCGTTGTTTATCTGGCAATGCAGCAAGTTCTATGTACGTAGCCCTTTGAGGCAGTATGTGCAACCTCACAATCTTCTCAAGCATTGGTGATGAAGATGCCACAAACTCAAGTTCTGGAGGAGCAAAGATTGTTACAGAACTCAAGTTCTTGTGATCGGCAAGAATCCTATCAAGAACAGAATTCAATCCAATTGCAAATGACACGAATCTGTGGGAGCTAATCCAATGGATAATCCTGGTCCAATCCAAAATGATCCTGGGGCCATTAGCATCTGAAACTAAACTGGAATTGGCATCACAAATTGGAGCTTGAATAGACTCCCATCCAAAGTAGACATCTTTAGACCTCAATGATGAAAATGGTGCAAGAACACCATGAATTGTAATCCGTCTTTCAAGAACCATGTCAGGGTGAGATACCAATACATGATTGATCTCTGCCAGTCTTTCTTTTGCATCAATCTTGGTTACAGCAAGTTTCTTTCGATCAACAAGTGTTGGGAAGCAACTGCCTTGAGGTTTCTTGAAGACATCCTCCATGGATAGTTTCAAAGGAGAGGTGTGGTATTGAAGGAGATTTTTCAAGAACCAGGGAGGGAGGGAGGTGTTAACGAGGGAAGAATCTTTAATGGCAAAGATGGTTGTGTTAGGAGATAAAAAGAACATTTCAGGGGAAATCAAGAGAAGGGTAGCCATGATATTGAACCCGGATTCCCTTAGAGTTCTTGATGCATTCAATGAGAGGTAATTGCTTGTTGGTCTGGTTGGTCTCGTTGCATTGTTGGATGGTGAATTCATTGCGGTGGAGATTGCTATGAATGCCAAGACTGCAGAGGCAATGAAGTAGACTGGTGCATGCCACCAATGGGAGCAAGAAGCCATTGATCTGCAGGGAAGTTCTTGATTGAAGAAGAGACTGGGAAAGAAGATGGTCGCTTTCAAATATGGGTTAAAGACACGTTTGTTATCATTTGTGCTTCATTTCTAGGGACTGTAAATGTGGCCTGAACCGTAAGCCCGTTTAATTTAGAGACTAAACCTACTGCATTTGATTCCACTCCCTTTTCAGTTCATTGTTTGGTAATTAGATCCTACCCACAGGATATCCGACATAATCCATCATGGTTGAATCAGAATACCTGATATAATTAGGATCAATCCATCTACCCAACCTGCTTGAATCAAGATTTAGTAAGTTAAAATTTGATTACTATAACATAAGGGAAAAAGAGGGAAAACGATTAATTTTCAAACCAAAACAAACACCCTTAATGGTGGATTATGCTCCCATGTCACTGTCAATTCCTCCATCATGACTTTAGAGGGCGATCAGTTTTTTTAGCATGAAAAGGTAGATCTTGGTATGCACTGGCTACCTAGGATTCAACCCTACTAGAGGCTCGCAGCCTGATATGTGCTGTCATAACCAAATTCCAAACTTGAATTTGGTGTCTAGCAATTGGCATCAGATTCAGCTATAGTCAATGGTAGCTCTGGAAATTTGTATTGATGAGAATCAAGACTTGGTGGGGACATTAACAAATTTTCTAGTTTAGGGCACATGACAGAAGTGATCCTTCTGTGCCCAGCAAATAATTAAGGGCCTAGTTAATTAATCATAATTTATTAGGAGTGGAAAATTAGTTGAGATCTTGCTTTTCAGTAACTGGTCCTGCCTCTAGTGTCTTTGATAGCTTGACCTAAACTCCTCTTGGCATTTATTCGGGTAGTTTTTGCCTTTGCCACCCCAGATTTAACATTCTAGAAAGAGGGATTACAGCTTAGCAAGATGTCCGACGATACTTACATAAATAATTTTTTTAAAATAAAAAATATTATTTTAATATATTTTCAAATAAAAAACACTTTAAACAACAAATATTTTTTCTCCTATATAAAAAAAAAAAAAAAAAAGCAAGTCAATTTATTAAAGTCCAAGTACACCAAACCCATGCTCCAGTGACATACCAGTGCTAGCTCATCAGTATGAACCGTCCTTGAAGACAAATCTCAACAATTCCATAGCACTAGTGGCTTTCACACTGCTATGTTCTGTTCCCACACATTTGGAATACTTCTAAACTGGCAAAGTACCAAACCAGTCCTCCTCATGGGAACATCACACGTTCACACTGTTCTGTAGCTTTTTAATCAAATTAAAAAAGTGGATCACCTGATACATCTTATAACAAAATCTGCAGCAAGTAGAATCTTTGCGCTTAGATCTGCATATTGGATCAACATTGACTTGAAGTGATCAAGAGTGAAAAGAATAATGGGCAAACCTCAAATTAGTCCCCAAGCAATAACCCAAATCTCATCAAGTCCCCCCAACAATCTGAATGGAATCATCAACAGATATAAATAGTTGAGGGACTTTTTTGAGGTTTCCCAAGAATTTTGATAAGCCAAGCTACCCACCAGATGCCATATATCAGAGGATCGCCTGGGACAAAAGCTGAGGCCTGAAGGGCATCAGATTACCTTCGTCTCTCAGAGAAATACAAAAGGCATGATCAAAGAATTCTTTTGATGATAAAGTTGCATTTCTCTCTTCCAAGAAAAGTGTACAGGATTTCTCAATTCCTTCGATTTCTCCTGTAAGAACTAATTATCAGCTTTTTTAATTGGCAAATCAAGCCAAAGATCCACACCAGAAACACCAGAATGTTTAGAAAAACTTAATCTATATTCACAGTATATAGATTGCTACTAAGAGAGTATATTAATACAAGATGTGTTGTTTTTTATCAAGATCACCGCTTCCTATCAAGCACTCTTTTGCTTTTCTACACTCTTAACAATCAGAACCAAAAAATGCCTCAAGAAAACCACAGATATCACCAGATTTTGAACCCCATTACATTACTTTTCACCTTGATCACCATGTCTTTTTCTAGTAACTTTAATATAGCAAAAAACAGCAGCAAAAGTGGCAGTGGCAAGACCACCAATGATAACACCACCACCAGCAACAGACTTATCATATGAATGATGCTTTCCAAGCCTTCTGATCTCAGGAGCTTCAGCTTCAGCTTCTCTTGACTCTGTCTCTTCCTGCAGAGGACTTAATGCAGGCTTCTCTTCTGCTTCAACCCCTTTTGGCTTCACTCCTTCATGTTGAGCTTCAGATTTATCAGCCATAGCTTGAAGTACCAAGATCCCAAGAAAAATCAAGAAATAGAAACCAAATCTAGCCATACTTCACCACCAAAAACAATTAAGTGATACAGCTAGTTAGCTAGAGAAGTAAGATCAGAACAGGAACTTGTTTGAGTTAGTTCTGGGCACTTGGAGGAAGCGAAGGAGATTTGTGGGCTTTATACAAGGAGAGATTTTTGTTTGGCACTATAAGCGTGTGGGCGTGTGGGGTTGTGTGTGGCTTGAAACAGCTGAGAAGGTTCAACTCGTGAAGCTTTTTGGGAGGAGAGATAGCCTGAAAAAGTTCTGTTGGTGGGGGTGCTCGAGAGGTGAAAAATAGGAAAGTATTTATGCAGAGGAGACAGTTGTACCAAACGATGTTTCATTAAATTTTAATTTTTTTATGTTTTTAAATTATTTTAACATAATAATATTAAAGGTGATTTTAAAAAATAAATATTCTTCGCAATTAATAGAAAATGACATGGGAAGACAACTGTCTTCTTGAGGGATCTTTTTCCTTCTTCAGTTTTTTTTTTTATATATTTCAAAAATATTTTTGAAAAAATTTAAAAAAAATTATTTTTTTCTTTACTTTAAATTAATATTTTTCTAGTATTTTTAAATTATTTTAATGCGCTGATATCAAAAATAATTTTTTAAAAAATAAAAAAATATTATTTTAATATATTTTTAAATAAAAAAATATTTTAAAATATAATTATAACTATACTTCCAAACAAGTGATGGCTTTTACTCTAATTTATTAATATTTCTTTACTTTTAGTTTTTTACTTTTTAAGGAAATATACTTTAATATTACTTAAAATTTATGGCTCGTTTTTTTAAAAAAAAAATAATAATAACATTATGATTCTATTACTATTAAGGGTCGCAATTTCAAAAGTTGCTTTCAAATGAAAAGGATTTGATTTGCGTCAAACCCTTTATGGTTTTATATTGAAAAATATTAGATAAAAAAAAAAAACTAAAACGCGTTGGCAGTGTAATATGCAATCGGCACTGTTTACATTAACAAAACAATGTGGAAGATACTGTGTTTTTTATAATTTATTTTGGATGATCTGATTATAAATGAAAACTAATTAATTTTTATTTTTTAAATAATAGTAGAATTGGAAGAAAATAGACCAAAATTAAAAAAGCTTCAAAAAAAGACAGTGTACCACTGATTATGTGAAAAATACACTTAAATTCTTAAACTTTAAAAATAACATAAATTATATAATTTAGGTCCCTTAAATTTTAAACAAAATTAGTTTTGGTATAAAAATTTAGTTGTATTGTTTTTTCAAACCTTATTTATAAAGAGAAAAGAGAAAAGATTCGTTGAATTTTGGTGATGAGAAAAAAGATCGTCTTTCAATTCATTTACAATCACCAAAATGAACTCTCTCCTTTTGTGTTCATAAGTAATGAGATAAGAAGAGGTTGATGGTGGTTGTTACAATATTGCTTGAAAAAACATATCTAAGCTAAGGAAAATAAATCTAGGCCGATTTGATTTTGTGTTTTTAGACTCTTTTTTGTGTATTTTAAGTTGATGGTTTGATTTGTGGGTGTTTCAAAGGTATTAGTAAAGTGTTTTTGAATAAAAATAGCTTGAAAATTGGGTCTTGGAAACAAAAAAAGCATCACCCCGATTTTTCAACCACTATAATGGTGGCTAAAATCTAGCTCTGCAAACAATGTGTCGCCTGTTGGTTTTTTCCTAGGACAGATCATCCATCCATTTAAAATATCAATAATAAAAAAAGGGGCTTAGGCATGCTAGCCTAGACTTAAAGGCTCTCCCTCATATGTGATCCTATGGCCCAGCACGCCTAAACTTTTTTTAGACCCTTTTTTGTTTTTTAAATATATATTATGTATAAATTTAAGATAAAAAAATATTTTATCCAGTTTACTTCATGATTCAAATCACATATTTAACAAATTAAACTATAACACCCGGACTATTATTTATTTTTATTGGTATTGCTAATCTGTGATTTTTTTTTATTTTCTTATCTTTTTTTTTATAGAGATTATTAAATTATTTTGTGGTATTTAATTAGTGAGCATTTGGAGGTAATGATTACCTTTTCTTAAAAATTCATACCTGCCCGCAAATATATCAAACTAGCTTGAACTTTGCAAGGGTAAATCTAGGGTTGATCATTTTCGGTTCGGTTCGGTTTTTATCAAAAAAAGTAACCAAACCAAAATTATTTTTTTTTGAAAAAAAAACCGAAACCGGGTCAAACCGACTGGTTTCGGTTCGGTTCGTTTTTTTAGGGCAAAAACCGGTTTGGCTCGGTTTTTCCGGTTTTGGCTCGGTTTTTTCCAGTTTTGGCTTGGTTTTTTCGGTTTGGCTCGGTTTTTCCGGTTTTTTGTCGGTTTCGGTTCGGTTCGGTTTTTTCGGTTTTTTGGTTATAAAACCGAAACCGAACCGGCCGGTTTTTTCAAAAATTTAATCGGTTTAATCGGGTTTTTTTTCGGTTCGGTTTTTTTGGTTATTTTTTTTCCGGTTTTCTCGGTTTAATCGGTTTTTCGGTTTTTTTGCTCACTCCTAGGTAAATCTTACCTCCGTTATCTTTCTAACAAACATAACCCAAGTATAAATAATGTATTTAACTTGTAAAGTATCTCACATGTCATTTGAATATTATTATACAATTATTAACAAAATCAGACCCCAAAGTTTAAAATATATAATTTAAAAGAAATCCTAATTCTTTTTTTTTCTTTTCAATTGAACCATATTATTTTCAATGTATTGCTTCTAATAATCACTTCTAATAATAATAATTATTAAGAAAAATTATTTATAATATCTTATTGTTTTATCGAAATTATATTTAATTGTTGATTTTTGTAAAATTACAATTTATATTTTTGATAAGTGTAAAATAGACTAATATAATAATTTAAGATATAAACTGATTAGACCCAACAAAATTCTTATTATAGAGTGTAATTTTTTAAAAGTTGATAAGCATATATAATCTTGACTAAATTAAAGAATGATAACTGGGGTAATTTTCATTAATTATATTTGATTTATTAATTATTTGGAAAGTGTGATTGTGGTTATTTTTTTAACTGTTTTTTATTTAGAAATGTATTAAAATAATATATTTTTTAATTTTTTTAAAATTACTTTTAACATCAACACATCAAAATAATTTTAAAATATCAAAAAAAATTAATTTAAAATAAAAAAAATAAAAATAAAAATTAATTTTTTAAAAAAACACTCCACCTCTTAGCTGTAATAAAAATAAATATCATCATGGATTACAGGCATGATAGCAGGTAACGAGGACGATCTTGTCAAAATGGGTGGTGGCTGCCATGGTGGGATCCACCAAAATTCCGCAAGGGCCATTGAGGGCATTGCTCACCAACCTTCACAAGATACAGCTACAGATTTTGATGATCCAGAGGAGGATAGCATCGTCACAAGTTGCTTTCAGACGGAAAGCATTTCATTTCGGTCAAACTTTAGTTGCCGTTTTCTAGGGAAAAAAATAGTAATTAACTACACGAGGATGATTGAACTTCTCACAACGGATATCTTTTTTTTAAAAAAAATAAATTATACTAACTTTAATTTTTAAAATTTAAAAGCATAATTAATTTTGATTCAAAATTTTATTTTTTTATTTTTCAATCCCTGATTTGAAAGAAATAAAAAAAACACATCAGAATCCAATATTAGAGAGAGAAAGTTTTTATTGCCCTGATTCTGACCACAAAAATAATTGATATTGATGTTAAATTGTTTTATTTGATGGGGAAGTTCACATTAAGAGTTTTTTTACCTTGAAATTACCTCGAAAAACATATCTGAACTCACTAAGACTTTTGGTTTCGGGTTAAATTCAGGTTTTTGGATGGTTTTTTAGATTTTTGGAGGGCATGAATTAATCTATCAAGTTGCTTAAGATGTTTTATAGATGTTTTGAATTAAAAATAAATTGAAAGTAGGTTTTTGGGTTGAAAAAACAAGACAATCAGACGATGTGTCGTTTGGCTTTTTTTTTTCAAAAAATTGGGACGTATTCCGCCCTATAAAACAAAATTAGGGCCCATGCAGGGTCCTTACTAGATGGGTCAGGCGCGCTTGTTTGGTTTGCCAAGCCCATCAACACCTGGTTTTTTTCTTTAAAAAAAATGGTTTTAAAATTAATGCTTTTCTATATGTAATTTTTAAAAATAATTTTTAAATTTATATTTAAATTAATACTATTTCTCTCTTTGGTTTTGTTTATCTTGCCTCTTTTAAATAATAATTGTTTTTTAGTTATTTTGTATGTATTTAATTTTTTGAGAGATTGTTCTAATTTATCTATAATTGTTTTTTATGTTTTATATAAATGGAACTTATTGTAAAAAATTAAAAATATTTATTTTCAGATAATATTTTTAATATATATAGTCTTGCATAATATTTTTTTGCCCTTTTAATTTATTTAATCAATTTAATTTATATCTATTTTTATTGTTATTTAATTAAATAAAAAATTAATTTTTGTGAAAAAAAATCATAAAAATAATCGGGTCAAAGATCCAAATAAATGCATAAAAAATCATAAAAATAATCAGGACAAAGATCTATATTAATCTGGTTTATACAAAACATAAAAAAATATACAAATTAA
>Ga0307507_10011240_pt1 | contig 11355 bp, 6 predicted proteins | sample 7_EM_MG_FD_207223 | JGI IMG/M metagenome (GOLD analysis project Ga0307507, IMG submission 207223) | Populus trichocarpa ectomycorrhiza microbial communities from riparian zone in the Pacific Northwest, United States - 7_EM | ecosystem: Host-associated > Plants > Roots > Unclassified | place...
AAAAATAATTTTTAAAATTTTTTAAAAACATCGTTTAGAACGCAATTCCAAACAACCTCTAAGAATGTGTTTGTTTTTTAAGTCAAAAGGCCTTCAACAAAAATTTTTTAAAAAATTACATTAAATTTTTTTTTTTATGTTTTTTTTTCATTTTAATAAGTAAATATCAAAAATAATTTTTCAAAAATAACCATTATTAGAATCTTACTATGCCTATATGCCTAATTCTTTAAACAAGCCTGGGAAATCACACGGAGAAAGATGAGAAATTAATTAATTCATTTAACCAAGAAAGATGTGCAAAACTGTAATTTACTGAATTTATCAGTGCGCAGTACACATTCACATGGATCCTAACTCATACCGATCTATTTTCAAATGGTTCCTTTCTAAAATACAACAAATAGCTGTACCGATGAAGAAAAGTCTAATTTAATCCAAGAGTGCATTTTCATAATATTGCTTCATTTCATCGAGACAAGCTCTAAGACTTTCGGATAAAAAACATATATACATGAAAATGTACTCTTTACTTTTATAAAGTATAAAAATTTCTCAACATAATATTGGTTGTTTTTTTAAATATTTTTTATTTAAAAATATATTTTTTATTTCTTAAAATTTAATTTTCATATCAACATATTAAAATATCTGAAAATATATAAAAAAAATATTGAAACAAAGAAAAAAACTTAAATTCTTTTAAAAACACTTTTAAAACATCTATCCCAGCTAATTGAAAGAATTAAAATAACAATATAGTAACTTGGTCGTATTAGGTTTCCATAAAGGGCCTGGCATCCGGCAGGAATGCACGATATCCTTGGCGGCGAACTTGGTCTTATTGACCCGTCATGGTAATGGATGCTCGAAGAAGCGCACATATTCAAATCTAATGACAACGACGACGACGACCACCGTCGTTTTACTTCCACGCAATCCATTACAGAAAACATCTTATAATTTGCAGCATATCATTGTTTTTTAATCAGCAGACAGGACAAAAATCGAAGTTCGTAGAAAAAACAAAAATACTAATACAGATCAAGGAAATGAATTGAATTGAAGGACATGGTGACAAGCGTTATAACTCAAGTATAATATAAGAGGGCAGAAGCTAGAGATGTGGCAAGGGCCTCTTACGACTTTTGGATGACATGGACACCACTACATATTACATAAAAGGATAGGGTTAAATTTTTTTTTTAATATAAAAAATATTTAAATATTACTAATATTTTTTTAATAAAATTTTTTTGAAACCGTATAAGAGTTAGCTTGATTGATTTTGTAGGTTTAAAAACAACTCAGATGACTCATAAAAACGTAATTTGACTTAGAAAAGAATTCAAGATAATATTTTTTTTAATATTAAGATAACAACATATTGGATTGACTTATGTTAACATGAGTTAACATGTCAAATCCATTACCTGAGTTATGAGACTATGATAACCATATAGAAAGTAAATAAAAACAAATTATGAAGTCTAATTCATAATCAACTCAATATTGAAGTATGAAATTGAAAAAAAATCAATTAAAAGAGAACCTAAAAAGACAATCTGATTCACAAGATCGAGATAACCTTAAAGAAAACAAATCGAAACAAATAACAAAATTTAATTTTCAATCAACCCAATATTAAAAAATAAGATTAAAAAAGAACATGAAAACGACATGAGTCAATTCGTCAACCCCATGGTCCAGGTCCTAACTTCACATAAAGAAAATTAAAAAAAAATTGACTTGATTTAACCCAAGTTAACTTGTCAAATCCGCGACTCTAGTAATGAGACTGAGATAACCCCATAAAAAGCAAAATAAAAATTTATAAAACTCAATTCTCAATCGACCTTGTCAGACTCAATGTTGAATGATGAAATTCGTAAAAAAAATTAAATTAAAAATGACACAAAAAATGAGCAGAGTCAACTCGGTTTAACTCGTTAAGTATTATTCATGGGTTATGAAGCCGACATAACCTAATAAAAAACAAATCAAAACAAATTATGAAACTCAATTCTCAATCAAACACAATTTTAATTGATGAAATTGAGGAAAAAATCAATTAAAAAAAGAAAAAAAAATTGAGTGAATTGAGTTAAACTGTTAAACCTGTGAATCGGGTTATGAGATGAGGCGAACCTAGTAAAAAACAAATATAATGTTGAATGACCTGTGTCTTGACTCATGAGACCGATATAACCTTTTAGAAGAAAAAAAACAACCTGATTCAACTCAGGTTAAAATACCAAAACTCGCGAACTTGATTATGAGACCAAGATATTCCCATAAAAAGTAAATCAAAACATATTATGAAGCTCAATTCCCAACTAATCCAATATTGAATGATAAAATTGAAAAAAAATCAATTAAAAAATAGAGATAAAAAACAACCCGAGTCAACCCGGGTTAACCCGTTATGCATTATTCCTGGGTAATGAGACAGAAATAATCTAACACAAAGCAAAGAAAACAAATCATAAAACCTAATTCTTAATCATTCCGATATTAAAAGATAAAATTAAAAAAAGAATAATTAAAAAGAACAAATCAACCGGATTAACCTGCAATTCATATCATAAAAGGAGTTAGATAACCCAATAAAAAACAAACATAATATTAAAAATTAAAATTAAAAAAATAAGAAATTTCTAGTTGATTTTTTTTATTATTAATGATTGTCTGTATAAATGGCCAACAGAGAAATATATGGTTAGACAATAAACTGAAGTAGTTTTAGAAAAAAACAAAAATAAACAACCTGATTCAACCCTGGTTAAAATACCGAAACTCACGAACCTGATTATGAGACCAAGATATCCCCATAAAAAGTAAATCAAAACATATTATGAAACTCAATTCCCAACCAATCTAATATTGAATGATAAAATTAAAAAAAATTCAATTAAAAAAGAGAGACAAAAAAAAAAAAAACTAGAATCAACCCGGTTAACCCGTTATGTATTATTCCCAGGTAATAATACCAAAATAATATAATATAAAGCAGATAAAACAAATTATAAAACCTAATTCTCAATCATTCCGATATTAAAAAATAAAATTAAAAAAATAATAATTAAAAAGAATAAATCAACCGGATTAACCAGCAATCCGTATCATAAAAGGAGTTAGATAACTTGATAAAAAACAAATATAATATTAAAAAATAAAATTAAAAAAATAAAAGCATTGGTCGAAAAAGAAATCAAAGAAAATTTTTTTGTCAATAAATAAGTAATTTCTCGTTCATTTTTTTTTATTGTTAATGATTGTCTGTATAAATGGCCAACAGAGAAATATATGATTAGACAATAAGCTGAAGTAGATTTGGTTGACAAAATATAAAGATAATAGTGATAGATAACATAGAGAAAAGGGATGGCGATGAAAATGTCAATCTTGCGTGTGTGCGTGCCACAACCTGTGGCGTTCAACTGGACAGCTTGTCCACTCCTGCCTGCATTTCACTCGTTTTTGACCTTGTTAACGTTATCCAGGAGTCATGTCGGCTGTCGGTGACATTGTCTTTCCTTTTCCAATCTCTCTCGCTGATGAACTGGCATTTGCTCCCTCAATAACAAATAATAGTTGTAATCCGGGCATGTTTTGGACAAAAGGGACCCAGGCCCAAAAATATCGAGCCCAGGATGAATGCTCCCCCAGTCTTCCTACTTGCCTAATTGTTTGTACATTATTGTTCGTGAAGCTTCACTTAGAAGAAAAAAATGAAAAAAACCAACAATAGTGTGATCATCTAGCAAACATAGCAAATAGATGGTGGATTAATGCTTTATAAACGCTAGCAGTGGCTTGAAACCTGTTAATAAATAGGTAGATTTTACATCCTTGAGGTCTTCGAATGGCTGATTATTAGTTACTGTACATCTTCAAACAACAATATAGTCCCTCGTAGTCAAGAATACAGAGCAAATAACACTACAATGCTGTTTGTTTACGTGACTTCGATAACTTTTTAAGCAAACTGCAGATATTTGTTGTTTGGTAATACATAACCATAATTTACTATTCACTTAACTTTAAATAAAATCACAGGTTTGCAGAAAGCAGCTCTCAGCTGCTTTCCGCAAACCTGTGGAGCAGTGGAGAGTGAACTCCACTGTTCACGTGAACAGTGGAGTCACTCTCCATTGTTTTGGTCGGACCGGGTCCGGTCCAAAGCTAAATGCATTGAACCGGATCCGATCCAGTTAAAAAAATTTAATTTTAATTTTTTTTAATTGTGTTTTATTTGAAAAATTAGAAGGAGATCGCTTGATGGCGTAACATTTGCAGAATTTGATCCCAATCCCAATTTTGTTCTTGATGATATTTTACCTGATGTTGTTGCGTGTTTAAAAAACCATGAAAAATATAGTCCTTGTTGGATAGTCGTACGTGATGAAATTGCACATAATTTAATGGAACAATAAAAAATATTTGATATCAATATTATTTATTTCATGATATAATAACAGTAATTAAATCTATAATATTTAAATTAAAAACCATCAATATTAATATATATATATATTTTAATTATTTTATAACCTCAATTTGAAAAGCATTCTTTTAACCAAACACATTAAACTACTTTTTGTTCAACATCAATTTCAACCATAGTTTTAACTAAACATATATTTTTTCAAACCAACCTCAACTAAAAGTACTTTTTATAAAACAACTTTTTTCAAATCACAACCATAACAACTACCATAATACCAAACACACTAGTTTATAAAGCCACGCTACACTACAATTCAAACAAAAAATAAACTTTAAATGTAAAAAAATATCTAGACCAAGAGGAATTATTTAATATTATTATTAAATTTAAAAAATTTAAAAGTAAAAAAAAATACTTTAAATATCTAATACGTCAATTTTAAAATTTTCTGATCCAAATCATTACCTAACCCGAGTTTAAAATTAAATCAAGTGGAAGTTAACATAATATGACTCATTCGACTTGATGAGTCTGAAAATAGACTGGTAAAAAAAATGATTTAGTTACAAAAATATCAAGATTATCTTCTTTTATTTTATAATGAGACATCAACAAAATGGATTGACTTGAGCTTCATGACTTAACCCTTCAAATTTGTGATTCGGGTGATGGACTTCACTGTGTTTAAGAACTTTATTTTTTTAAAATGATTTTTTACTTAATTATACAATAACAAAAATAGACGTTTGTAAAATCAAGTACAAATTAAATATCAGGATATTTATTTGAGACTGTGATAACCTTATAAAAAAATAAATCAAAATTATTTATAAAAATAAATTTAAAATTAAATAAATATTAAAAAATAAAATTAAAAACAAATAATAAAAATAAAAGAAAAAAGAGAGAGAAGGAAAATAAAAAAAAGTAATTAGTCAGAGTACCCACGTTGTGGACCATAACATTTTTTAACGTTATAAAGGAACATGTCAACACATTTTTCAGCATAAAAAAAATTAATTGTAAGTTGACAGGTTAATATGTATATTTAATAAAATAAATTAAAAATTATATGCAATAATAAATATTAAAAAATTATTATTAACCCTAACTAAAAATTGAATCAAAAAATTAAGAGATAAATATATATTAATATATTTAATCTCGTGTTGTGGAGAGTTCTTTAAATTTTTTTATTTAATTATATGATAATAAAATTATTTTTTTGTAAAAAAATAATAATTTAAACAAAATAACTTTATAGTATAATTTTTTCTTTTCTTATTAATATATTGTTTTAACAAAATGTATTATTTTTTGAGCTACGTTTTTTATTCAATATAAGCTAAAAGCAATTAAAATAAATAGTAAAATTGTTTTTTTGAACAATTTGAAAAAAAAAAAAAACCATCAAAGGGTTGAGGCCGATGGATTTGGGGGGTCCTGCTTGACATGGCTGATCTAAAGTGCGATTTTCGTACCCTGCAGATTATTATTTTTCAAGAAATATTGAAAACAAAAACGAAAGTGATGTCAAAATGCCCTTCAATTAACTACAAGTATTCATATTGCTATCTGGCTACTATCATCAAAGAGGCGAGGTAGCAGTAGCCACACTTTTCAGTTTCAAGTGCTGTCGCTTTTTAATTTCAACCACCAACGTAAGATTATTCCTTTGCACAGTTGTACCAGGTTGCTGCCTGAATCTTACAAGTGCTAGAATGTTGCGTGGAGTTGCAAAAAGAAATTGAGTGCGTATAAGCAAACTCTGCTGTACGTCCTGCTAATGATTGTTAACCCAAAAGGACAAAGTTGATTGCTAACAGCCGTAATTTGACGTAGTTCTTTCCAAAACGAGAAAGCAAGAATTGCATGTTGAAATCTCTGTTTGCATCGCCATATCTCCATTTTTTTAATCAAGAAATATATAGGATAAGAATGTCATGGAAAACATCCTGTATCATGCCAAGATTATTAAATTATACGCCAAGAAACTATCACATGCATGTAACAGAGAACTTCAGCTGTGAAAAATCAAGAGTAGTTATTGCATTGCCAACAATCAAAAGTAAAATTTTCTATTAGAAACTGACATGGTTATCCATCTGGGCAACTTGATCTTATCATGATGACAATGGTTTCAGTTCTGGAAATTGAGAATAGCCCATGGCCTGAACTGTGCATTCTGCCTTCTATTCTATCTTCAGCCTGTATTAGAAAAAGATTCTTCAATATGGGTGGACAGTTGAAGGGTTGAGGCCCAGAATTGGCATGTCGCTAAATGAGAAACGAGTCACAAAGACAAGTGTTACCATGAGGTCTCAACGGCATTTGGTTATTGTTTTTTTTTTTGCTTCGGTGCCCATTCCATGGTTGCACTCGTGGGCCGTGACGTGACTTAGCCTTCATTTATATCCAAAAATGTCATCAAGTGAAAAGGTATAAATACGGTGAGAGATTCTAATCAGATCATATCCACTGTGTCAGTTTGTTTCAAGTGATAGACATGATCTCTACCATCTTTACCAAACCATCATTAATAGAGTTTTTGTTCTCTTCTTTAATTCTCCTAAGTACTCCATCTTGAACACCTACCAAAACACTCAATCTTGAATCTTGAATGTCCACCAAAAAGATAGGAGGGACTGTATTCATGGCGGCTGCGACTAGTACTGCTACAAAATTTGAAAACAACACCGATGATCAAGAGAAGAGTGAAGAAAGCATTACCAACTATCTGATAGTGAGGCCAGAAAAGGGAGGAATGTTGGACTTGTTGAGGTACTTGGCATGGGCCGACATAGGAAGTGGTGTGAGATTCTTAGAGAGCTCAGAAGAGGGAATTATGGGTGAGGAGGCAGCTGATCATAGGTGGATTATATTGGTGTCTATTATTGCTCGGAAGATCATCTCCTTATTTGGCAAGCCCTTGGAGTACACTGGTTTTGTGGTTGATTTCTTTCTCAATCTCTTGTTTCAGAATGGTGGCATCATGGGCTTATTTCTCAACTTTCTCCAAGGTATATCGCCAATCCTGCCTATACTCTTCGATTAATTCCCTTTCTTTCTGTTTCTATTTTGAATAAGATACATGCTTGTATATGTCTGTACTGATTACAGTAGCTAGAATTGGTGCTTGATTTCCTTTACATGTATAATATGGTTTCAGAAAGACTTGCAATGTTCTTGCTTGGTTATGAAAGATAAACAGCCTAGGTTCATGTCTGGCAGTTTATACATCAGTTTATAATGGCAAGTTTTGGATTTGTTGGTGGATGTATCGAAAAACCATCTTTTAAGGAACTGACTTAAATTGTCTTACTGGTAACGTGTAGACTTTGTTATGGTTACAGTACTACTGGTCTATTAAAAAGGTTATTCTGATTATCATGGAAATGCAGGAAAGGTGGTGACACCGCAGAGAGACACCGAGACTTTTATAAGTAGCATCGGGCATTTGGATGGGCGAATAGACCTATACAGAGCTGAAAACTTGCTGGAACAAATAGATCATTCGGTTTCCGCAGAGAAAACAATCACAGAAGAAATAGGGAACCGCGCTCATATGGACCTCTGTATCATGGCATCCAAATTAGCTTATGAGAACGCTAAAGTTGTTCGAAGTATTGTTGTTCATCACTGGAAGGCAAGCAACCCTAACTTCTGCGTCTCCCTCAATTTTTCTGCTTGTTTTTCTTGCATTCAATTAATTTCATTGAATGATGTAATTTTGATTGACTGGTAACATATGTATTTCTGATAGCAACTAATATAATAATATGAACTTCTGACAAAACAACAGATGCATTTTGTGGACTTCTACAACTGCTGGAATGGTAAGCATGCAACAAATTTTGGATAGATCTTGTATTAAGTGGAAGATTTCGAACTTTCCAACCTTTCTCTCATTGTCTATAAAATAGTATTCCTGTACTTGGTTATCAGCAAATAATTACTTTGATCTTCTGATCAAGTGTTTGGTGCTTTTCCCTCTTTTTCTTGGTTAATGATGCCTTGATAGATTTTCAAAAGGAATTTTCCACTCAAGTGTTCATTCTTTGTGACAAGCCCAAGGATGCAAACTTAATATTGATCAGCTTTCGGGGCACGGAACCTTTTGACTCTTATGATTGGGATACTGATTTTGATTACTCTTGGTATGAGATTCCAAAACTGGGAAAAGTCCACATGGGATTCTTAGAAGCATTAGGTTTGGGCAACAGAGATGATACTACCACCTTCCAATATCTCCTTCAGATGAAGAACACAAATTTCAATCACGATTATGAAGGTTCTGGATCACTATTATCAAATACTGATTCTGACATGGAACAAAATGAATTGGACCGTTCTTCTGATTCTGACAGAGCCACTGCAGTAGGTCATAAGAAGTTCCCGCCAGAAATGGTGAAGAAGACTGCATACTATACAGTGAGAAAGAAGCTCAAGAGCTTACTCGTGGAGCACAAGAATGCGAAATTTATAGTCACTGGGCATAGCTTAGGTGGTGCACTTGCTATTTTGTTCCCATCTGTGTTGGTGCTGCACCAACAGATGGATGTAATGAAAAGGTTGCTTGGGGTTTACACATTTGGGCAGCCAAGGATTGGGAACCGGCAGCTAGCAAAGTTCATGGAAGCCCATTTGGAGTATCCTGTTCCTAAATACTTCAGGGTGGTTTACAGCTATGATCTTGTCCCTAGATTGCCTTACGATGACAAAACCTTCTTGTATAAACATTTCGGAGTGTGCCTTTATTATAACAGCCTCTATATTGAACAAGTACGTACATTCTGCCTCCAATTGATCTTTTTCTTACTATCTGCGTAAAATGCTGCGCTTTTTCTTCATTGAAATGTTCCCTTTTAAAGAATATGAAACATCTCAACCCTTTGCCAATTCTGAGGCATCTGTCTCTGCTCCTTCTCACAATTCTAATGGCAGAAAGGAAGAAGTCATCTGATTGAATCGGAGTGCACTTTTTATTTGTTATGCTGTAGAAATACTGGTACTTCTAATCCATTACGAAATTTTTAACGAAAAATAAACCACTTCCACTACACATGTGATCATTGTTATCTTAAAACGGCTTTCTAATCTTTTTTTTTCTTAGTAAGTGGTTCCTGATGATTTTGTTTCTTCCTTTTGATTTGCATATTTGAAGAAAGTGGATGAGGAGCCAGACCCCAACCTCTATGGGTTGAGAAATGTTATTTCGGCACATCTGAATGCTATATGGGAGTTAATAAGAAGTTTCATAATCGGCTACACCCACGGGCGAGAGTACAAAGAAAGTTGGTTCATGGTGTTGGTCAGGATAATGGGACTGGCTCTCCCTGGGATTGCTGCACATTGCCCCACAGATTATGTTAACTCGGTAAGACTGGGAAAAGAGCGAGTTGTTCAAATGTCTTCTTTCTGATAGGCTTCTGTTGCAAATAATGTTGGTGATGGTGCCAGGATGAAATGCTTGCTTTATCATGGATAGAGTGTCTAGTTGTCTACATTATTTCTTACGCTTTTGGGTTCTGGTTTCCATTTTGATGTCAAAGCACCTTTCTTTCATGCCCTTTGGATTATGTAGTACTTACCAGTGTCTGTCTGTCCAAAATATTTGAGTTTCTATTGCAGAAAAAAATTGCGCTGTTCAGTTTATATTCCTGGGTTTGTAATGCCTGTCAGGCAGAGGATCTAATTGTGAAATTTTTGATAAACTGGGATGAAATCTGCTAAGTAGTAGCTTGCCAATTTGCTAGGTATCTTTTTGCTGTGGGGGTATTAGGTTGTATAGGTTTTGTGCCTGTGATTGGTTTCGTGTCATTCCTTTGACTAAAATTTTGTGTTTCTATAAGAACTAGAGCTGAGCATTTTCAGTTCGGTCCGGTTTTGGACCAAAATAAACAACCAAACTAAAATTTTTTTTAATTTTTTTTTGAACCGAACCGAACCGAAAACCGGTTCAAACCGATTAATTTCGGTTCGGTTCGGTTTTTTCCCTTTCCAAACCGGTCGATTTGGTTCGCTAGCTTGGAAATCTAGGAAATGATGCAATTTCTGTACAAGCCAAAACAGAGGTTTGCTTTTACAACCCAATCCTTATCAAGAATCTGTACAAGCCAAAAGAGGGGTTTGAATCCTTATCAAGAATATGTACAAGATAAAACAGGGGTTTGCTTTAAGCAACCCAATTCTTATCAAGAATATGTACATCAGCCATGGCATAACCTTTTGCATGTAGAGGACTGCCTTGTTTTTTTTAGCTGTCGCATGAAAGCTTCAATAGCAACTGAAGAAGCTCCGTATGAGTGAGTCATAGCTAGTGTGTTCGAGTTCGATGAAGAAGAAGAAAAAGTGGAGGAGGAGTCTATGAGGTTTATCAAGTAGGTGTTTGTGTGTGTGCCTATATGAGGGGGGGGTTGTTGGTTAAGATCAGGAGAGAATTGAGAGATGCAGAGAGCAAAGCAAAGGGAGCAAAGGGAGGGGAGAGAAGCAGAGAGCAACGACTGGTTTTGTGTTTAGGAATGCTACTTTAGGTTTAGACTTAAAAAACATTCTATTAATTTATACTTGTTTTTTTTTAAGTGATGGTCTGGTTGAACCGGTTCGGTTCGGTTCAATCGGTTTCAGACTTTGAAAACCGAAACCGAACCGAACCAGAATTTTTTTGTGATTTTTAATCGGTTAACTCGGTTTTTTTTTTTGTTCGATTTTTTTGGTTTTTTTTTTTGGTTTTTTCCGTTTAATCAGTTTATCAGTTTTTTTGCTCACCCCTAATAACAACTCGTTGGAATGTCTGTAGCCTAACTCCAGTGAAACCCTCATTTTCTCATAGCATGCAGTCTTTGAAGCTTAATGAAGTCGCTGTGATAATGCAGCTAGTGCCATCAAGCTTATTGGCTCATAAT
>Ga0307507_10011241_pt1 | contig 11352 bp, 11 predicted proteins | sample 7_EM_MG_FD_207223 | JGI IMG/M metagenome (GOLD analysis project Ga0307507, IMG submission 207223) | Populus trichocarpa ectomycorrhiza microbial communities from riparian zone in the Pacific Northwest, United States - 7_EM | ecosystem: Host-associated > Plants > Roots > Unclassified | place...
GCCAATATTTCTTCCAAATTTTCCTACGGCTGCGGAGGAGAGAAGTTGGAGGCAAACGACGCTGGGCGATCCTGTGACGAGTGGATATAGAGAGTGCCGGAGTGGATGCAATTGGCGATCTTGATCCTGAGAGCAAATCACCAGAATGATTAGAATGGGAGTAGAGCGAAGGGAGGCTTCCTATGTGGGGTAATGACACCGTTTTCGTCCGCTTGGCGTTGGAATTCGGGGTGGGCGGCGACCGAGGTGTGGAGCGATTTAGAATTGACAATTTCAGACGAGGAGTCCGTGTGCTCGTGCAATTCAGCTCGGTGAGAGGGCTGATGGGGTGCATCTCGTTCGTTTTTGTTGTCCTTCCCTGAGTCGGGATTCGAGGGAGAGGTCGATTATGGAGTGCTAGTGTTGCTTGCATCGGGTCCTCGTAATTGTTTTCCCAGAAGAAAGTGATCATAAAATGCTGTAGAATATCAGGTTCAGTTGATTATGTTCGGAAAAGGATACTGAATATGAGTTACACGGAAGGTTGAAGATGCAGTTTGAAACAAGACTAGCACAGAGGTAACAGTTGAAAGCTCGAAAGACCGCGCAAGACCAGAAAACGCAGCAGCCCGCGCTGCGGAAAGGAAGGGGTGGGGTAGGGAAGTAAGGGAGCCTAACCCGGTGGCTTCCCTTTAAGAATAGCAGAAAACATCCTCGAAGAATAAGGGTAACAAAGGATCACAAGCGGTGATGTGTGGAACAAGGAGGGATGAGACAATGATTGTGAGTTGGACATGTAAACAATCGCGAGAGTCCCGTTTCTGTTTCCATGGGCCCTAAATGTGGTGAAATAGGCAATTGCCTATGGCATTCTCCAATTGGGAGAACTCGTGGTAGGCGACGTGACAATAAGAAGCGGTCTAATTCAAGAACAAGGGTCGGGAGGTTATATAATAGAGACAACATCAACTCATGATCAGCGTCTCTATAGTAGATCTTATCAGGGGTATTCTAGGAACCGGATAAACCACAAATACGTGGGTGGAGGTTCCAAACTTTCTGCTTTTATGAATAGAATAATTATGGTTACAACGCGGTTTTCTCAGAGAGAATATAACTGTTGGTTTCAACTCCGCCTGGGATGGATCCAGTCAGCTGGAAGAGTGATCAATCCATACGCCACATCATATTTCACCTGTGGTGCTTACCGTTTTCTCCTTGTCCTCCTCAATCGTGACGGTAGTGTTTTTCGGTTTGAAACTGCTTGTCGTTACCAGCGGTGTCGCTTGAGGTGTAGCGTTGCACTTCTTGAACTCGTTTTCGTCGACGAGAGTTGACCTTGCGTTGAGAGTGGTGAGGAATGAATTTGTATAGACTGGTTGGGTTTATAGTAGGATGGTGGGTTATTGAATTTAAGCAAAAGACTCACGATGACCAAGACAGAAATAGAAGCCCGCATAGATAAGGCTGTAAGGAGCCACAAGTAGCTAATCGAGCCATTAGATATTCCGAGATAAAGGGATGGAAGATACATACACTAACGAAGGCCAGAATTGCGAAAAGTCTTTGGATAGTGAGGGTTAAATGACTTTGTTTTCTCATTAGACAACGAACTTACGTGGTCAGTCTGGGTGGAAATATTAGAATGCATCAAAAGGGGACATGGGAGGAAATACGAACATGCCTGTACTGATGACGAAGAGGATCTGTAGGCTGGGGTATACGTAAAAGAGTAAACACTGTAGAGGTAATGACGAACAAGTTTGTTGATGATAGTGTCCGATCTAGAAGTTGTTGAGAAAGGAAGGATGATCACGGCAGACAAGGGAATCGTACCGTTTAAATCCAGTTCTTGCACGATGGAGGAGGAAGCAAAGACTTCCGGAAATAAGAAGGTCAATTGCACAAGAAAGAACATGGATCGTAATAGCCAATGGCTTTCAATGAAAATTTAAGGTATGAAAACGAAAGTATACACGCAAGGGACGTACAGAGAGCTTCAGCAGGTCATTGTACGTCTTCATTTTCATTCTAACCGTAAACAGCGCATTAATAAATTGTCATGACCAAACCACATATTGTCACTCACGCTAGAACGACCCAAGCTTCGGATACAGAAAATGAATAATGAGCAACCGTCTTCAATGCCGCACACGAAATATCTCACTAATACCAAGCACTTTCATTGGCGATCAATTAATAAATTAGTATAAGTAAGAAATTGAAAGACGCACCGATTTCGGAAATGGCCAAAAAAAGTATGAAGCAACAGATCGGCTTGTTATGGCTCACTGAATATGGTCAACACCATTATCTGCGTCGAGTAAGGGTGTATGTGAACGTACGCCGGCACACACGGAATATGTAGAATCTAACAAAACCGTCAGAGTTAAAACGCAAAGGTGGTCATCCTTACATTTGCACGATTCCTCCGTTTGCAACCTGTCAACGCCGGTTAGTAACTTAGTATATGGAAGTCGCAAGTTTGTTGTCGAACGTACCACGAAGAAGGCTTCAATCTATTATGACATTTTTAATATCCAATCAACGGTTTAAACGTTTACGACCTACCACAATAGGCCTGGATATCGTTCCATTCAATTATTATGCCCACCATTGTAATCATAAAACTTACCAAGCCAGGTATTGAAGTTTGTTTGAATCACTGCGAGAACATATGAATTGCAACTACAGATACAATAACAAAAGTGACGTACTGATAATTCCAAATGACATAGTGATAGACTGAATGAGCAATAGGGTTACTTTTTCGTCAGTATAGTACGCTTGAAAACTCACCTCCGATCGCAATCAATACCAGCTGTATTGTGTCGAAAGTAAGGAGACTAATGACCTAAAAAAAAGAATAACTTGTGCCGAACGTACAGGCATTCGGAAAACTCACAGCTGTCTTTATATACCACACGTCTTGTCCTGGGCCATACCCTGTTGAATTCATGAATTATAGACACAAAGAAAATAAATTTGGGCAGACTCCGAAAATATAGAGAGGCTTGAAGGAGGCAGAATCCATATAAAAGAGTGCTGGCTAAGGTTCCAAGGTAAAGCGCTCCAATCCTGTAAGGGGTGGAGGAATCAGATCGAGCTATTAGATATCAAAACGCAAAGGATTTTACATACGTGTCGTTGAGGGGCCCGTTTGAATTCAGGGTGGCTGGAAGATTCATTTCTGAAGAGGGAAGATGGGTGTGTACCAGGAAGGGCATTTATATGTTCCAAGAGGTCAAACTCGGACTGGTCAGATTCTATCATCCTGACCCGTCAGCAAGTGACCTGTTGATCATGATGGATGGGTCAAGGTTCATAAGATGTGATGGTAGAGATAAGGGATGTTGAGAAATGGGATAGGAGAAAGGTTCTGTAGACCTTAATAGTCAAGTCGCGAACTGATGTTCTCTCACCTTTGGCTTCTCTCGGTGATGGAAACGGCGCGGACCTACAAGCTCCTACAAGAAGTGTCCAGAAAAGGCTTCTTTCGAGTGATCGCGTTCTCACGGCGGTGCAAACACCATCATCAACAGAAAGACCTAAATTATGAGAGGGCGCTGGATTTCGGGCATATGTGGGGTACAAATGATTTCTAACATTTTTTATTAATTGGGGTATCAAAACCCATTGCACACATTCTAACATCGACTCTGTTACATACTGTAAATTAGTAGTTTTAAACGAGCAGCTACTTGTTTAATTGAAAGCTTGTCCCACTTCGCGAAAGTTTTGTCCATTGGCACGTTTTAATTGGATTGAAATGTCATAATACAGAGGAAGCAGAGTTCGCCCTGGTTTTTGTTCATCAGACACTACAACCCCTTTCGAATTTCTAACATTTTCTGGTTCTAATACTGACTTTTAGGTAGATGGCAGTGGTGTCGTTGATTTTATTCTTCATGTCGGCGGTCTCTGGTCGACTTGGATTTCACTGAAGGGGCGATTTTTCGGCAATGGCGTGTTTATGGTATCTGCAGGAAGACAAGCTAGTACCAGCGGCGCATTGCTGCTTCTCAACTTACTTCACCTCGGGTGCAAAGTATACTTCTCATTATCGACCCTGCGTTTTCAGGATTTGCAAGGCCAATGGGTACAAAGACGCCTTGAAAGTTGATGGGTCCAAGCGGTAACTACGAGATGCTGAAACCGTCCGACTTCGAGAAGCTGTGAAATGGTTACTTTCTCTCTCAGGGATGAGATGATCTTGATCGGGATTTCGAAGTCACCGATGATATGGCATATGATGCCCAAATTCAGTTCGCACCTCTCCATGGTGAGTAAATCGTCATTTTGCGCTGTGCAAGCTTAACCCCACCCCTTTATTCGCAGGACTTGTATCACTCATTGGTCAACATGTTCGATCTTCTATCCCTTCGGGCGACTTTGCATTACAAAGTTTGGAGGGTACACATTAACCTTGGACCTAGCTATGGCGTACTCTTGTCGATCCTGTGGACAAACCTGAAGTCAATCCATCAACTCAAATCGACTTATAAGGACTCGCTGCTATTTTCTTTTTCTCGGAATCAACACGTGCGATCGCCCTTGTCGTTAGAGAATGAGGAAATGAAAGAAACAGGGTGTGCGGAAGGACAGGACGGAATGAACGACCCAAAAGAATATGAGAACGGCGGCGTCAGCGTGAGTATGTGAGGTGAGGGTGAGACGGAGTCCTTGGGATAGTTATCGTTTCAATTTCTTCAAGTTCCTCAGGGCTCTCCAGTACGGATATAAGAGCTTCAGGAAATTACAGTTGAGTTTACATACGTTTAAATTGCGTTGCAGCTCATCTACGTAAGACAAGGATTGGACGAATCTTCATCTACTATTCGAAGTTCTGCAACAGATTTCTTGGCACAGCTTGGCACCACACACGTGGGATAAATGTGATCATGATCTTTGCAGATCTTTGCATTCCGAATAACGTTTTTATCAGTTGCGTATCCTCTTTTCTGACTTGGATCGACTTCAACAGTTGGTAGACTGCCAAGACTGTCCCTGGTGTTGGACTGGAACTATACCTAGCCGTACCAACAACGATCTCTTTGTTATACCGAATAATTCTTTTGCCAGTAGAAACTTCGGCTTCTTTGATGGCAACTGTCATAATTAGAAATGCACAAAATCTTAAAAGCAGGGTTTGCCTTCAGTTTTTCCGCCAAAAAACCCGCTCGTTACTAGTACACCATGCTCCTTACAACTGCCCTGACAAGTGGTCAGATCACCTTCATCCTCCGTATTATCATTCAAGCACTCTCGTACGGGGGTGTCTTCTTAATTGGGCTTATCATATTGGGCAATTCCCCTCGTTCGGCTCACAAGGAAACACACGATGTCCTCAATCGCGTCGTCGGGCAATCAACGGCCACATCGAGAACGATGAAGTGGACGATAAAACGGATTTTCAATAAAAGTGGAGACCCCAGGCCTTCCAAGTCGCTCCTTTTTGCATTCGCTCTCTTCCTCGTCTACGGTTTACTCGCTTCGCTTAGCGATATCGGCTTCCTTGGGCTAAACGAATGTACCGTTCCGTATCCCAGTTTCGACACCCCCCCAGCATCGATTCATACAGAAGCAGACGCTCGGACGCTCGTAGGAAAAAATTTAATCAATGGCACAGATCCTAAACTCATCCGAGTCCATCAATGCGATTTCGCCAGTGACGTCGTCGTCAACGTAAATGTCACTGAACGAATATGCTCCCAGTGGCACAACACGACTTACGATGACCCAACACTTTTCCGCTCTCTCAACCTGTCCGACAGCGACGTCCTAATGTACCAAAACCTGGGCAAGATCAACAATTCGCGCGGTTTCTACCTTAACAATTACTTCGTCGGCACCTCCGACCGCGTTGTTCTGGAGCCAACGATCCGTAACGGAATGGCTGTTCTGCCACACAAAACAGGGGTTAGAATGGTGGTCGGTGCGCCAGCCATTTCCAAGAATCAGTTCGTGACTATACCGAAGGCAATGGGTGTTGAAATAGACGTTGGGTGTTTGTCTGTAGGGGTGTTTGGGGCCCATGATGCGGCGGCCTCGGGGAGCGGATACGATTATTTCATGCTCGACTCCTTCTATAAGCCCACTCAGCGTTCTAGATTTTCTGGTCCGGAATATCTTTTTGAACCACTCCAGAGGGCTGCCGATGCCGTTCGCAAGCTAATTCAACCTGCTTTCAACACTTCTATCGTCGATGGGAAGTTTATCAGGAGTAACAACCAATCTTCTTTCACCTTCACATGGCAAACCCAGATCAACAATTGGTATCCATCTAATGGGACATTCGGTGCTCTCAGCGATGCGTCGAACTTCGTTCTCACCAATTGTTCTGCTCAGGTTCATACAGCCGTGAATGCCAGCATTCCTTCAGACCCAGTGAAGGGAATCCCTCAGGCATGTGGCTTCTATCAGGTGGCAGGATCATGGGCTGAAGATGGCGGCATGCATCTAGCCTACATTCCCATGGTCTGCGCAAGTGCGACAGCTGTTAACTTGGTGTCCGCAACACTTGAAATGGATAACGACGGTCGTATAGACGGCCAGTTTTCCCACCTCCCGAGCGATCTCAACATCGTACGCGCCAATTATTTTGACGTCATCCAAAACCGGGATAACGAGACGGTTTGGGTCAATTTCGACCAGATTCAGAGATTCACATTATCTGATAATCCTGGTGGAAATCTTCAGCACTACATATACCAGCAAACATCTTTTTCTTGGATGGGTTCCCTTTCCGAAGGAGCAGGAAGTCCTGGATATGCCATTTCGCAGGTTGGAGGGGCCATAATTTCTGCTGGAACCTCTAAAAATAACCCCACTGTGCTCGCTGTTGACTCTGCGTTCTTCAGTTTTGTTACTGACTTTGAGAAGATGGTTTCGACAGTCAGCCAGTGGGCTGCCGGGTACGGTGCATCTTATTTGTTAGCGACCTTCTCGATGAATGGGTTTGCCGCATTAGACAAACCGCGTTTTACGATCCAAAGCTCTGGGGGCAGACCCGCAGTCTGCTATAGGACGCCCTATGTCGCGGGCTTTATCCCTCTGATACTAGCTGCCGTTGTCGTGATGCTGTGGAGTTTACATATGTTCGTTTCTTCTAGACTCCGCGATGTGAAGAAGTGGGAGGGGCTGTATGGTGGTGTGGTTCCTACGACGGTATTCGATAAGCACTCGCCGAATACAATCCTGGTATGGGATGAGACAGAATCACAACCACGTCTTCGATCTCTGGCGGACGATGGCGAAAACGAAAAAGCGACGATGTTGTCATCCCCTACTACATCCTCCATCTATCCTCAACATCACGAATAATTCCGGGTCAACAACATTTGGAGGCGGGCTTCCATTCCCTGGCATATTTTTTTCCCCCAAGGACCTGTATTTTACCGATAAAGTGGTTAGTTCTCTCACAGGCTCATCTTTTGTTGTCGTCTTTACTTTTCTCGTAATGATTTGGACTACATATCTACACCTCACACTCTCTTCAAACCACTCGTTCATAAGTCTTTCCGTTCGTTTATACACTATATACCTTGTAGTGCACATTTTGCTATAGAAATAATTTTGTTCAATCATGATAAACTCGAGAACTTCCTTTCCGACTCCGACAGTGCAACTTAGAGAGGTCGAACCGGTGGAGGAGTATCCCTAAAATTATGTGGGAGGAGAATACTTTTTTCGTAGAACTCGACTCTGCAAAAGCTATAAGGGATCGAAGGCTTACATCTGTACCAACAATAGAACCTGCATACAGATCTCAAAACCCAGACGACAAAAAGAAGGAACTGTTTATCAATTCTCCCTTGAAAACCCAACATGAGCCGCAACTCATAAATTTAAAGCAAGCTGATCATGTTTTTGGCACGCGAGGAGACCTGAAGAGGAAGGGATATAAGTTCGCGTTCGCTATAGGCCATAACGAGTGATTCTGGCATGGTTCAGGGTTCATACGTTTAAACGTTTACGTTGCACAACGAAGATGCATACCGTCATGTGACCGAGTTGAAGGCATGGCAGAATTCGAACCTGGTATGGGTCTAACCATTGCCAATTCACCAGCCTCAGTATCCAAATGTACCACCATCTCCAGAGGATACAGTCCGTGCGCTTATTTTTAAAGGCTGATGACATCCGTTTGCGAAGTAACTCGACGTCCTGACAGATATGAACATTTGTAAATTTCTCCGAATACAGAAGAGATTCCGATGTCCTGAATAGCAAGCTACTCTTCTCGGCGGTAGTGAAGGTTAGTTTAAACCACTAAACCACCCCACCCATCAGGCTGCTTAGTGGTGTTCGCGATCGCACCTGCAATGGATCGGGCTCTAAAGCCTTCGAAGGACATCAAGCATGAAATCAAGGAGGTGAAGAACGATCTACACTGGGAACTCTCTCGTACAGCTGCCATGATGTGGTTCTTACCACTATTAATGTTCGTCCGCTTACCCTTCGACAGGCATATAATCGGCTTCAATTGCCTGGCCCTACCTGCATCCTCGAAATAAAGACGGTACTCCGATACAAGTAGGTTATGCAATAGTCTAGCATAATTCTAACCCTCTGACCTGCCGACTGTGCATTGTAGTCGGAGAATGTCAAATAATTAGGCAATCACCGATTCAATGTCGATTTTTGGGGAATACGCGTTAGGTGAGCAAATCGTTTTTTCATACCCTCCAGATAACCGCCTTTTAGTTCCAAAGAAAAACCGATTTTCTGAAGGGAAATGCACGACCAAGTCGAACGGCAACTCCAAATGTACATATAGCATGTCGAGGACGTTCTCGGTCGTGGCTGGGAACGTTACACTGCAGGACAGAAACTCCAGTCTAAATCCTTCGCCTTCCACAAAAATCCCGACACACGACCTGTTTTCCAGACGCACAGCACGCGAATACACCCTCTTCGCATCCTCCGCCATATTCATGATCGACAACCTCCTTGAAAAGCTGCGGATCAAAATTCACAGCAAGCTGAAGCCTCGCAAAGATGGACGATCTCGAAAAGACGTCCGTCTACGCCTATGTTGATGTCCTGCCGCCAGGCCTTATGGAGAGGTTGAGGATGTATGGGTAGACATTGTGGAGAAGAATAAGGGCATTAAGTGTTTGGTGGCGGACTATGGAAATTTGTCCCTGAGGATGATATTAAGGTTGATTTTTTTCCTTTGAGTTCTCATTGTTTCGGTGAATAGGGACGAACATCCGATGAGACGTTTCGTCAATACCTCGCGGTACGTGCCTACTTTCAGGGTAGGGAGCTGACCTGGCAACCCATAGAGATAGGTAGTCTGCTATCGCGCACGGCAAAGGCGTCATCAGCGGAATAAAGGGGTTCAAAGAGGAGCTTTACAATGAGCTTATGCTTTCAGCGAGCATACGTTGGTAGAAATGCAATCAACGCCCCTTTTTAATCTGCACTAGCGTGAACCCATCCTGGTCTACGAGTGACTTTGTGAGTGGTGCCGTTGATTCAGTACAATTGAGCTGTTGAGGGACCCCTTGTTCTTCTGTGTCTTATTGTCCTCTCACTGATCATCCTTGTCATCACTAACAACCCTCTCTTGAGCATTTACCAAAGCTTCACAATATCCGCAGCAACGCTCACAGCACTACCAATGTCAATGACAGTGTCGAATTCGTCCACCATGACTTGAAGGAGCGTCTCCTGGACATAGATATCAGGGTTTTTTTGTTTTCAAAACGTCAACGATGGCTGAGGTGAGCCATGTACGCTTGGCAGGACCATAGTTCCCACCCCAATTCTCCTGAATAGCAATTCGTAGGGTAGTCCACAGGCCGAGACTGGCCTGGGCGACAATACCACGTGCAAACATCGAAGTCATGGTGGACTCGTTATTTCGCGGTGATTGTAAATTTGTCAATGGCCTTCCTCCCAATTTTCTGCCGTGATTTCCAAGGCAATTTTCTTTTCTAGATCAGATCAATGTGGTTTATCCTCAGAAGGTCCGACTTGTCTTGTTTCATCAAACCCATGCATACGGCAAGAATGGCTGGCTTCCAAAGTCCGCATTTGCAGTTTTGCACAGTTCTACAAGTGTTCTCGTCCATTGCTTCTTTCAGATGGATAGAAGACTGCTATTCCGAATCCGGTATTCTTTTCAGTTGCGCAGCTGGATCTGGTGTTTCGGTATATGATGATGATAATCCCTCCATGTATAAGAGACCAGGGAGCCGGAGCAAGGTCTCTCAATCCGCCACTCCAAACGTCAACAATCTTATCAGCATGTTCTTCAAGCCTGCTGTAACCGTCTTCGTCGCTCTCATTGGCCTATCTAGCCTTCACATCGTTTCCGCCTTTGCCGCTAATCCTCACTGCCCCCAGGGTAAAGTTCACTATTGCTGTATGAAACAAGCACTTCTCATTCGAGGAATAGTTGCTCAACTGTTATCTAGGTGGCGATCCCACTAAGACCACGGACCCCTACAAATGTAACCTTTATACCGAGGGCATTGACAAGTGGTCTGTACCAGAAATCTGCACTTCTACAACTGTATTCTCTTTTAACTTGTGGATTTACTGATTTGTGCAGTTATGGAACCCTCAAGTGCTGTGTGCAGGCTAAAGGTCCACTGCAGTGTGATCCATGGTACGCTTCACCGTGGTACACCCTCCCAGTTCATATACTCACGCATTCATAGATTCTCCTGGCCAAAAATCAAGAGTGATTCCCCGATCTTAAACGAAGGGGTATTAGGGCTCTGAATATACTATACTATTTTTGCCAATGTGAATGTTGGGTTCCCATCTTGCGTGACCCCGTCCCTGATGAGGATCGATCGACAACGAGTTAGCGACCTGCTAGGAAAATGCGGCCTGAGCACTGTGGTTCGTGTTGATGAGGTTTCCTTCGTGGTATACGAACTCGAGGATACTTATCGTATATAATGCAACGACTCGGAGTTAAAGTATCTCCATATTTTCTCGATATATTCCGATGCAGTAGAGAGATGTGCAATCTTGTCGCTGAATATGGAGGTAGGCCGGCTTAGGAAGAGGAAACTTCACTATGTCCGGCGATGAGAAAATCACGTAAAAGTATGAAAGAAGGTTGCAATGTTGTCGATTATTGGATTGCTGTGCAAACTTCTATTCACGAATAAAGGCTCAATGGTGTTTTCTTTTTTCTGTAATTCCTATTGGAATTATTCCGACTTGACTTGAGGGGTCAACTCTGAAACCAAGGTAGGCTATTCTCTCAATCATAATCCCGTGTCGAATTGACACAGTTATACGACGGCGACGAGGGTTCTCCCCTTCTCGTTGTCTTGTGTACCATTCAATGCAATGAGCGGGAACATTCCCCCTCGTTTTTTCATATTTCAATATGACGACGATGTA
>Ga0307507_10011242_pt1 | contig 11352 bp, 10 predicted proteins | sample 7_EM_MG_FD_207223 | JGI IMG/M metagenome (GOLD analysis project Ga0307507, IMG submission 207223) | Populus trichocarpa ectomycorrhiza microbial communities from riparian zone in the Pacific Northwest, United States - 7_EM | ecosystem: Host-associated > Plants > Roots > Unclassified | place...
ACTTAGTTACACCTTGTTACGAGCCTTCCTAGACAAGATTCTCCATCTAAGACCAGTCCAGCACGAGGCCTAGTCCGGTATCATAAGTCACCTTACCGGCTACCCCTAACAGTTAAAGACGCCATTGAACACTGGCGGTATTATCTTCATGGTGCCCATTTTGTAGTTCAGACTGATCACTCCTCACTACGCCATATATTAAGACAGCCAAGGCTTAGTTCAAGACAGATGTGTCTGCTTGAATGATTACAAGAATACGACTTTCATATCGAGTACCTTCCTGGTACAAAAAACTTTATTCAAGATGCCCTAAGCCGGAGACCAGACTATAAAGACCCTCCTCTCCAAACATCTAGTCTTGAACCGCCTGCAATCACTATGGAGGAGGTGGCACACCTGGATGTCACCTTAGATCTGTTTACACTAATTACAGTAGATGCTGACGGCTGGTTGCAAGAGGTTTAAGTTGGGTATATGCAGGATAAATCCTTTGCCAAGGTTTTACTTCTATTAGGGGAGCTAGATGGGAATGCCAATGATCTGCGGAGAAGGAAATCACGAAAGCAGCATTATACTATTGGCTCGGATGGTCTAATTACACACGCAAAGTCTGGAGCATTATGTATCCCAGATGCCAATGGACTACGCCAAAAATTGCTAGCTGAAGCTCATGACACTCCCGTTGGCGGGCACTTTGGAGTTCAGTGAACGGTGTCAGCCTTGGCTAGAAGGTTCTTTTGGCCTCGCCTGTACCAAGATGTTAAGCAATATATGCGTGGTTGCGCTAGCTGCCACCGGGCCAAGGCATCAAACCAAAAGCCATATGACTTGCTGCAGCCATTAGAAATTCCCGCTGACCGCTAGAAGTGGATAAACATTGATTTTATCGTGAAGCTACCTGTTTCGTCCTCTGGTAATGACACCATAATTACCTTCATTGATGGGCTGACAAAGATGGCTCACTAGATAGCGACAGCTGAGAAGTCACTTACTGCAGAGCGTTTTGCAGAAATATTTGTAGATTTCTATTTTCGACTACATGGCCTACCAACGGATATTGTATCAGATCGTGATGTTAGATTTACTTCTGAGTGGTGGCGCCATTTGACCAAGATTTGGCAGATAAAGCTAAAAATGTTGACCGCTTTCCATCCTCAGACTTGTAACAGGTTTATTCCTGTTCGAGGTATTCAATAGGACTAACGATAGACCAGTTAGCGCTAGCTCTAAGGGAGGCTTCAGGAGACGGGAGTATAGAGAGATAGAAAGGCTAACAAGCGGGAGGGAACTTAAAGGATCGCCGTTCAACCAAGTATATTCTTAAACTAAGTGTCTGCCGAAGTCTGATCTGTCTCCTGCTAGCCAGGAGACGCTCTTTAAATACAAGAAATCCACAAAGGCGCTAGTAACTAGATATCCTGCAATCACGATCATTGCCAGTGAGTGTACCCACACCGGAATCCTGTAATCCTGCTGAAACATCCAAAGACTCATAACATAGCCTCAATCACCGCGTCGTACATGCCCTTGGGATACCGGAATCCCAATCAAAACCATCCAACAAGATAAAACTAAACATAGCAATAGCTACCGGAGTCATAGGGCAATTCCGGGGCTGTGCTCACAAACAGGTAATCAATAAATCAAAACTAAACATAGGAAATCCTGCGCTCCGCTCCTGTATACTGCTTCCGGAACATGTATACATGTTACAAGACTGATGGTCAAGCTGAAAAGGTGAATTCAATTGTAGAACATTATCTAAGATCATTTGTCCGAACCCGCCCAGAGGAGTGGGACCGGCTACTGTCTCTCGCTGAGTTTAGCTATAATGCTCACCGCCACCAGTCCACAGGATTAGCCCCTTTTGAGGCAGATCTAGGATATATTCCACGCCTGCCAATGGACATCATTGCTGACAGCAGGCCCTCCAGACCAGACCACTCTGGTGCAAAAAGCTTTGCCACAACTATGGCAGATATTTTACATCAGCTTCAGGAAGCTCTCAAAAAGACACAGTCCCGGCAGACAAGTGAAGCGAATAAGAAACGACAGCCCCACAGCTTTCAGAGTGGCGATAAAGTTCTAATCAGTACAAAGAACTTACCAATTACCTATGGTAATGCGGGACCAGAGCACGGAGGGCAGGAAGCATCTGAATATCAACTGCGTAGGGTCTTACAGCAGAGATATGTGGGAGAATTTACCTTGGGAGAGCAACGAGGACCAAATGCATTTGAGATAGCAGACCTCCCCTCAAACTCCAGAATTGCTCAAACCTTCAATGTTGACCAGCTGCGGCATTCCAACATGGACCATTCGAGATCACAACCTGCTCCCCCTCCTATCCGTGTCGTTCCACAGTCTGGGGCTACACCAAGCGTGGAGTACGAGGTTGAGGACATCCTTGACTGGAGACAAGATCAAAAGGGTACGATCGAGTTTCAAGTAAAATGGGTGGGGTTAAACAAGCCGGAAGATATCACCTGGGAGAAACAACAAGCATTTATAGGAGCAAAAGAGGCACTCTCTAATTTCATCTGCCGACCTGAACACGCTGAACTTGCTCACCTCCTACGTTGGCCCCGTTCTACAATAGTTACGGAGACCCAGCCTATTGGCAAAGGCAAGAAATCAAGGCCTAAGGGCCAGCCACCCAGTCGACGTAGTTCTCGCATTCAAGCTAAGGCCGCCAACCCATAATGCAAGAATTTAGCTAGATTTCGTTTTCCTTTTTAGTGGGAGGTGGTTGTAGGGTTAGAATCGTGGAGGGTAAGGGCACTCTGTGTATCTTAGTACTAGTATAGGTAACCAGGCCCAACGAGCGGAGGAAACCATCCGAATCCACCATCAACGCTGTTAGCAGCACAGAAAAGTAAAAGGACCGCAAGACTCTCTACTTCTCATATCCTATTCACTTTATATATAAACCAGCAAAGTTCTCCTCTCATCAATCGATCGCGACACATCTTCATTCATACTGTTCGATTTATGTTCCCCTTTCCCTTTCATGAGCTCCTGTGGGAACAAACGAAAGAGAAACATTATAAAAGTTTCCACAGATCGTAGCCTATATGCATCCGACTCTTTCATCCTCCTATATTGCTTCCGGCGCTTCCGTTTTCCTCCCGGCGGACATATCAATCCCAAGCGCATATGCGAAATGATAAAGCTACGTGCCGAACATGCACGACAGGCTGAGCATGATGGGCAGCATCAAGACTTCCAAAATGGTCCAGTCGTCTCAGCGAGTACTCTTAACGCCTTGTCAGATAAGGTAAACTCGAGTGCAATATTAGATGAAAAAGCGACACCAGGAACTCTTCAAAGCGACGACTCTCATTTAGCTGGAATTCCGTGAAAAATCGCCATCATAGAAAGCCATCTCCCTTTTGGAAGCGTAACTTAGACCAGAAAAAATGACACAGCAACTGTGATTTATGTACACGGCTCATCTAACAGTGTAAATTCTGGCCGAAAGAATTGGTATCTATTGTGCTGGTGGACTCCCTTTATATAAGTTCATCACATCACCCGATCATTAAGATTAGTAGAGTGATCACTCATGATTGAAGATGCTCGAGGATACTGGATCATGGTCAAGCATGATCGAGCAGCGTCCTTGATCGAGGCAATCAGGCTGATAAGGTGGCCGAAGAGACGAAACTCTCGTTTGTAAATTCTTCCATGTCTCATATTAACCCAGTCATATGCCGTGGCTGGATGGTGGTTGTTGGATGAAGTGCTACCCAACAAGCCATATCTCCCCACGTTCCGCACCTCTTGGTACAGAACTTTCATAAACCCCAACAATACACATAAAAGTGCCGTACTGGTTTTGCTTTCAAGATTCTGGACAGAATATCATGGCCCAGACTACACATACACAATTGGGTGGCATCGGTGACGCCAATTCCCACTCTAACGTAAGAGGTAGTTTCGATAACACCTTCGACAAGCCCGACGAGGCTTCACACAGGACAGATTGGTTCTCCTCGCGGGAGCCAAAGACCAGATATTGAGGCATGCGCACTGTGTGATTTGGCAGAGTTGGGAGTCTGCTTTTGCAAACACGTTCCGCGAGTGGAGTGGGGTTGAGGGCGGAGTAGATAATTTTAAATGGCGATGGCAACGGCGACAATGAAATACCAAGAATCAAAGCAACAAAAGCCACACTGATCCCCAGTGCACAACTATGGGGTAACTTAGGAAGTTCATTCCTTATTCATTCCTAACTAACTAATGGTAAAAAGATAGAAGTCTACCGGTATATAAGTCACAAAGAGGTGATCCGCTTGTTCTTCGATCAATCACCAGACAGGTCTTTTGTCTTCGGCATATGCCCCCCATTCCCTTTTCTCGGCTTAAGTGCTAACAAAAGAAACATTGAGATCATAAAGAACTCCATCTTTGATAGCCCCTGCACATCTGCCTATACCGGCATTCGACTCTCTAACAATACAGGCGTATGGTTCCAAAGCCGAATTTATCTTAACTTTATCTGCGGACTCTTGGTCCGAAACCTTTGTCCAAACAAGGAAACGATTAACTGAGGATGCCAAGCAGCATCAAGGACCTGCGCAGATTAGGCTTTGTGATTTTTTGCGTGGAATCCGGGGTTGTTGCGACATATCTGAGGTAAACGGCGGATTCTCAGGAAGAAGGGAATACTGCTGATCTGGGGAAATGCCGGTTCCTTGGTTCTTGACAGCCTGTGAAATTAGGCAAGGGGGCCTATACTGGTACTTCCCTGCTCAACAGCAACAGGCTAGTGCCAACACGCCATGATCTGCTCCGCACCGGGTAGTTGGGAGCAGGGTTCCGAATGGTCGGCGGAGGACTGGACTGGACTTAGTCAGTACAGTCAAAGTCAAGTCTAGTCTGAACTACATGCTCCGGTGATAGTCAAGTCCGGTCAAAGGATAGAAATTTGACCGACCGAGCAGTGAATGGCAAGACAACCGACTAGACCAGACAGGATCAGACTCCGGAAGTCGAGTGATATCCGATGTTTGAATTTCGGTTAGACGAAAACGACTAAGAACCAAGCGAGCGTAGGATAATTTTTCTACGGCGGGTTGTTTGTTATAACTGCCAGGCGAACTCGAAAGAGTGGGTAGTGTTCCCAACAGTCCCGTCCGGACGCCAGGGCCCTGGCGTCCTATAGTCCCGTCCATCCTGTCCGGGTGGGTAAGGGCGGCCGTCCTGTAGGTTGACGGGCGGGCCTGCCGTCTTTTTTTTGGAAATGGGAACTTCCGGTAGGGGACGGGCGTCCTGAGTAAAGAGGGGTGTCACCTGTAGGTACCCGCCGTCCTGAGTAAGGACGGGCGTTACTTGTAGGCCTAACCCATCGCCAATAGGCTCCGTGATCACTCCACACCTCAGCCATAGTGAATGAAATATGCATAAATACAGAGCTGAGATACGAGCATTAACCATTTTGAGAAGTCTTAGCAATAAAGCGGAGTCCGCCTGCTTTGGTCTCATTCACTCACACCTTGTACTCTCTAAACCTTCTACCTTACCTTCTAGTATAATGTCTGAAGCGCTATCGCATTCCTCGCATCCAGAAACATCACGGATAGGATGTTTTGGTCATGTCATAAATCTTGTAGTTAAATAATTTCCATGGGGATCTGATTGGGAGGCGTTTGAGAATAAACATGTTTCACTTCTTAATAACACTGACATAATGCTCATGAAATTCGAATATGAAACATAGACTAAGACACCTATAGGGCCCGGCCGTCCATCCCGGGCATAGGTCAGGGCGAACTGCAACTGGGCGTCCGTCCCGTCCAAAGGTCTCAAACTTGGCGTCTGTCCCGTCCTAGGCGAAAGACGGACGGACTGGACCCCTGGGAACACTGACTGAGTAGGACTATCACATGTAGTAAAACATGTCATAGCAACGGCCGCTTTGATTCAACAGGGATGCCATATTAGACTGGTCCCCGACTGGACTGGACTTGACCTGACCAAATATTTCGGTCAAGTCTAGTCTCCTCCTTTCTCGACTGACCGGTCGGACTATTCGGAACCCTGGTTGGGAGAGTGCGAATTCCAAAATTTTTACTAGAGGTATTTTAAGGGGGGGGTGCCGAAGGATATTGGTAGTAGAAGGCAACTGCTTGTGATCCAATGAGAATGTTGAAAATTGCTATGGACCCGGCATCCTGAGCTTTCCCTTGTATTGAAACTAGATTAATTACTAAAGAAAAATCAGCCAGAGCTTCTTGTGCTACAGTGGGATGCAGCTTGGAAGTGCCAGACAAGGGGAATTTTTCTCACCGAGTGACCCGTTGTCGGGCCGCTCAAATACAGTGCACCAAGATGGCCGCAACACATGGCCCGCATATGGACGATAGTAGCGATCACCTAGAGACAAGATTGGACTGTAATCCCGAGCAAGTGGAGATGAGTGACGACTGCGTGGAGGGTCCTGTGAGAATTATCCCTGAAAATATATCTCATAAGTGTATAGGAGCTCTTAGCAGCTGTACTCTATCAATGATGTATCAGTATACGTATCCACAGTTGTATCAAAGTTCCTCCTTGCTTCGCCAAATATCAATGTTATTCCGGGAGAGCTGGAAATTTAGAAGAGAAGAAAGAAACTTGCAGAGGTGCCACAAGGGCAAGGACTAGGCGACACTTGGAGGAAGCTCTAGGGCAACTGAAGGCCCGCCGGTTGAAGGGGAATGAGTCAATGCTCAGAACGAAGGTCTAAGAGCGGGTGTGATCCTAAAAGAAAAAAACAAATTGTAGGCACTAGCACCGCCTGAGAAGATCAACCCCCTTCCTTTCCTATGGGCCAATGGTCAGAGCAAGATCCTGCGCTCCGCGAGTCTTGTAGAAGTGTAGAGCAAATCACTGAAGAAAACGTATTGAAGAATCCATCCTCAGTTCTTAAGAAAAGCTATCATATTCAATTTCGTCTACTTTTTCCTTCATTTATGTTCACCCATTCCATTTCCCTCAGGACTTTTTTTCTTGGAATTTATTAGAATCAAGGTACCGGATGATAGTGAGTTGCAGGAATCCCAATAGTAGGAGTTTCTAGAGTTATGCGAATCGGGAAGCACAATGTTGAAATTATTGAATGCTGCTCGACATACTCAACCTATCGGGCATGCACACCACCCCACGGATACGCACACACCCGACCCATTAACGTTCGGACAAAGAAGTACATAGCATGTACGCAACGGATGGATACGCTCTCCGGGAGCAAGTTCCTTGATGCTACTCGGCATCCTTTTGCCGTTCAGCAAACCACTGGATATACGCTTTGGATCGGTGAAGGAAAAGTCGGATGCGAGTAGGCTATGGAGCTTGAAGAGTTTCTTTGTCACATTTGTTCTTTCCTTTGCTAACACGATCGTTCTACGCATGGAAGGAAAGGAAGTATGCATGGAAGAAGGGACATGCTTGGAAGAGAATAGATCGCTGCCGCGATCAATGGAAGGATGGAAAGAGGAGCCCGGAAGGCTTCAATGTGTTATATATACTCCTGTCTTTACCATCAGTTAGATAGAGTGTATCCAGTCGAGTTGTTGTGGGGTGAAGTACCTAGTTGTGAGGAATTGAGCATAGTGGAGTCGTGAGCGTTGGAGCAGAGAAGTTTTCCTATCTTTTAGTTGTGCGTTGGTGATCGAACTCTTCATTGTAGCTTTGATATTGGCGGTTTGTTTATGAGCCAGTTGCTCCGCCATTGCACCAGTATTGCGCATTTCGGATCGTCGGACCACATCTTTTATTATTTTCTTCGCACAAATGGCCGGATGAGCCCATATTATGGAGGAGGAGAAAAGTGCGGACACGGAGCCTCATTGGGGTTCTACATGTACCACAGCAGTTTTCTCTAATCAGGTAGCCGTTAGCTAGCAACCTTGAATTGAAAACACAAACTCTGACACCTCCATGCGCTAACACCCCTAAGCGATGCCTTTTGAACAGTGACAGCGAAATGGCGAAACGGCGAAACTAAATGGAACGCCAAGAGTCTTTGTAAAGATAATAAATTAGGATTCTAGCCGTAATAGCAAATTTTGTAGCATAAACCGTGGCTCTATTGTATAATACTATACTAGGCATGAAAAAGACGTGGCTCACTTCGAGAACCTCTCTTCATACAAGTTGAGTGTGTGTTGGATACATTGGCAGGTTATGTTACACGTGACCGTGCAGTACATGATGGAAAAAGAAAAAAGCTTGACAACCTACCGCAAGTTTTCAAGTTCTGCGATAGCGGTAGCGGAACAAGTTGACCGACTGACCCTTGAATAATCCACCAACTTCAAGTTTCCAGTCTTTCTGGCTACAAGTTAGTTTAGTCTGCTGACTTTTAATCGTATTATGACGGCGAGCAAGTATGTAGTAGAAAAGAAACTCTCACTTTGAAATTATTCCCAGCATCTGACTAGTCACGTGCCCTCTCCTGGTGAAGGCTATATGGTAAGCGAGTAATGTCACACCAACGAGCCGCATCACCACGCTTTCTTCAACCCCGCTTACATTAATTTTTGGGAACTCCCTCAATACCGTCCAAAATTTCATGCCATTTCTACATTTAACAGATATTGTGGATAGAAAACCATTGCCAGACTACACATACACAATCGATCAAGATCAGCAATGGAAATTCCCCCTCAGGCGACATAACAGGCAGTTTGAATAACGATACCTCCCATAAGTCCGACGAGGATGCACAGATCATGTGTCGGCTCTCCTCACTCGAACCAAATAGCAGGTGTCAAGTCGTCCACACTAACCGATCCGATCGCGCCTAGAAGGAAGCGAGTTCCGTGAGTGGGCGAGGATGGAGGAGAAAGTGCTCTCTTGTTTTGCTACAGGAATTCGGAAGTAGGCAAGAGATATCTGAAGTAAACTGAAGGATTCTTTGGAACAGGTGACTGCGGCTAACAATAAGAAATATTAATCCCCTAGTGATCGACAGCCTAGGCGGTGGGCATGGAGGGAAGATACCACCGTGGCATGCCTGTACCGGACCTTCGTTGCTCAACAAGAACAGACAATCGCCAACACGACGGGAGCAATTGCGAAAGAGCTGGTTAGTTGGTGGGCATCACGATTGATCTATGAGAAATGTTTCGAGAAGTGCAAAATGAGAATGGCGGTGGGCTCCTACTTCCGACTTGATGCGAAGCTTAAGAATCACTATTTCCTCATTAAACAAAGTTTTTATCCGTATCAACGCTCTCAACGAATTCCTGTTGAAGAGTCTGCCAGAGCTTGTTGAGTCACTGAGAAATTCCCTAGGGCGAGAATGTTCCTTACCCGGAGGGCCCAACTAAGGGAGTTTCCCCACTTAGCACAGAGACCCCAGCGCTGACGCAGTGGGCCCTGTATTACTGGCAGCATTATTAGCCACCAACGCGAACCCGGCATGATTACCGCCTGGGGTGGAGAAAAATATTTACTTTTTTATTCGAAATAGCTAGCTCAAGTTTGTATATATTGAGTCTAAAGTAGTTTAAATATATCCTGTTCCCGGAAGGTTATCTTAGAATAGGATTAGTTGCGAGTGATGGTTTGATGGCGTCTGCTATTTTTTATTTGCTTTGTAGGAGGTGGTTTGAAATGTCTCTCCCCCTCTGGGGCCTCCGAGGCAATACCCTAAGGTTCTGGCCAAGATATTCCTATACTTTTACAAATAAGTTCACGGATTTACGAAAAAAAAAAAAGAAATTGATAACTTTAAGGAATTGGATGGAGGCGTGGTCGCTCTCCGCTTATCCGCCATTGTGTCGAAGCATTTCGAAAAAGAACTGCTATTGCATACCTAAGTTCAAGAACAGGGGTCAATTTTTGGCGTTATGCAGTCCCGGTTGAAAGCGCTTGGACACTATTCGTACGAGCACCAGGAGTACTCGAGTAGCGGGGTGCCGAGGCAGTTACACATTTTCACTTGGGCCACTGGTCTAACTTTAAAAATTAAGTTATCAGCGACTCTCGGTTTTTCTCTTGTTGATGCTAGCTGATTGCACTCCCTTTCAACTCTAGCTTCTTGTCTCTGTCACCAGGATACAACATCCCTAGACGCATGGGAAATTCCCATCAGCAAATCAGGTCAGGTGTCTCGCCAAAGTGATAATCCGACTGACCTGTCTGTGCGGGGCTGAATCTCCAATGCCATCAATGATAAAGAATAAAAACGATGGCAGCATTGTGGAATACCAGGATGCCCCGATTAAGTTAGATTACCGACCTCTTCAATGCAACCCATACTGCAGTGCTGTTCACAGAGGCTCGCTAGGCCCCTTTCAACCCCCTGTACTCGTACTTTGGTGTGAGGGTAAGTGATCGGAAAAAAGTGGTTGGTTGCAACCAGCAGTTTTTCCGATCACTTTTTGCTCTAGGGTATACGGTTGAAGGCCAAGTGTATGATGGGGTTTGCAAAACTGCGATCCCCAAGAACGAACTAGTGACAGCACGCTGACTGCAGGATTTCCCGGGCATTAGGTGGATTGGGTGGCCTTGAAAGGGTTGTCTGGTATGCAAAGAGACAGGTTTAGGTCGGATTGTGATCACATAGCGGCAGAGTCTTCCCAGCACGTGATCATTGCTGTGGTGTCCTCGCTTCGACTATGCAGGAGGTTTCTAACTGGCCTGATCTCGCGGTAGATTTATGACTCAAGAAAACCAGAAGTGCTAGGGAAGCAAGTAAAATATTTTGCCTTCTACGGTAGAATGGCTGTTTTTCATTTTTCGAAGCAGCCTGGTTTAAGACCTTGAATTGTAGTCCCGCTAGTTTAGGTTGTAAATGACTTGACGATAAAAAACAAATTCTGCGCAAGAAAATTCAATCCATCCAGCGCGCCACTCATCTAAGGAGAGTCTCCTCCAGTAACAATACCAACGAGCCTCTCTACACATTACCTCAGAAAACTACGAGAGGTGGCTACCAAACATATCGGAGGATAGCTGATTTGTTTTGACATGGAGTTTATGGATGTGAGCTATTAAAAGAATCTCCGTTGAAATCTGTAGCCTTCTAGAGTGGGGTTGGGAGTTTGAGCACATTCAGTGTTTTATTCTTATTTGCACTAGGGGTTTTCAAAGTTAAAAGTGTGGAAAAAAATTAGCTTACTTTGTCGTTTCATGTAAGCTTGGCACACCCCAGAACAGCTAACTTACCATTACTTTAACCTACCATACCATACTTTTTTTTCAGGTATGTACGGAGGTCCAGAGGTCTGTACCTGCTGTAAAATTCTGTTTAATCAAACTCTACCAGAACCCAGAAACAATACCCCAAGGCAAAAACAAAATTTAAAAAATTGAAGAATACTCGTAAAATCTAGTAGCTGATTCTACTAGTGGCTACCT
>Ga0307507_10011243_pt1 | contig 11351 bp, 10 predicted proteins | sample 7_EM_MG_FD_207223 | JGI IMG/M metagenome (GOLD analysis project Ga0307507, IMG submission 207223) | Populus trichocarpa ectomycorrhiza microbial communities from riparian zone in the Pacific Northwest, United States - 7_EM | ecosystem: Host-associated > Plants > Roots > Unclassified | place...
TAACGGAGAGTGCCCTAACGATCACTGCTCTTAGCCCACTAGCTGATGCGATAGCAAAGTCCGTTGACTCCTATCTAGCAAGAGTCATCGCTAGCCTCATATAAGACAGTCGTGTCTTAATTCCCGAAAGCGTTATAGATAAAGATAGTTGTATTGAAAGTATCGTGTATGAAAAAACTTATCTCGTTGCGTGAAGAACCCAAATCCCATGCCCCTTGAGTGCCCTTATATAGGGGTTCTTCCCTCAACCCTAAACCTGCTTGACTCCTTCCCTCGCGTCACGTGACTCATGACTCCTAGTGAGTCATAGTGTGAAATCGATCAGCTGACTCGTCCGAGTCAGCTACACTGTATCTCGCAACCAATCTAAACCCATAAAACAAGTCATGTGCCCTAACCGGGTCACATGAATGAACCCCATGACTCACAACTATGAGTCATCTGCGAAATACATAAACCACATGACCACAAACGTGAGTCATGTCAAATAACAAGAAATAACAATTAACCAATAACACGCTATTACGTCGTCAGGTAAAAACCTCTGAGTCAACTGATCTCCTAGCGTAAAAGATAATAAACAAATAACTAATAACTATTAGGCATGCGAGACTCTGCCTTGCTTAGACACCGTTTGTAACATTAGCTTACTTCCCGCTCTTGCATCGCTCCCACGATGGTAAACTGCTTCTCTCCAGAGCGTGGCTTCGAATTGGCACATCCTCTGTTTGATTCGATTTTAGGCACCTTGGATTTTTTCCTTCTCCTTGTTGAGTCCTTTGAGGGTGTTGTATTTTTTGACAATTATTTGCGCGCCACGATCGAGCAGGCTTGGGAAGTCCGAGTTTCTTCCTTTCCAGACCTTCCACGTCCGGAATGGTTTTTTCTCTCTCATATCTCCCCAGCCGTGTCCTCACTGCTCTTCTCTTCTTGTATTCCCTGCTGTCCTTTTTCGATAATGTCTCTTTTTCTCCCACTTCTCCAGGGTAGTAGCTGGCGTCCACGTTTTCCCATCGGTGGTTCTTCCAATTCTCATTGAAACAATACTGCCACCTCGTGATTTCGTGATGAGCCCTGCTGGCCTTTCGTCATAGTGGTTCTTGTTGTGGGACCCAGTCCTCTCGTGGGTTCCCTTCCATCTCCTGTCACCAGTCGTGGTCGTGGGCGACCCTCGGTTGGCTCGATCTCCTGGTGGATTGTGGGTACCAGCCTGACCCTTGTTTCTCGCTTAGATGGATTTGACATCCATCATCGACCCAATCCGTCCGGCTGATGGAGGCGTGTGCCACCTCTCTTTTTGGTGAGCCCGAGCTGTCTCGGCTAATGGGGGTAGTGTTGCGGGCGACGTACTGGGCGTTGCTCTCCGCGGTGTGTGAGAGTTGTTCTTGTTTGACCAGGGAGGGAGGTGTGGTGGATGATCTGTTGATCGTAACATGTATCCACTCCGGCCTTTCTTCGGTAGCTCCGGTGCAATTGTTGGACTGCGTGTTTTGCATTGTTGAAGTTTTCTCTGGGGTACCAGAACCTGTCATGTTCTGGTGAATCTCCTTTCCACTTGGCTCGGTATTGGAGGTTGTTGTAGTGACGTCGAGAGTCGATGGTTTCGTTGAGTTCGTATTTGTCTTCTCCTGCTAACTAATTCGGCGGAGAAGCTTCTTGGATCTGAGATGGGAACCGATTGTCCTGGCAAGGTTCGAGGAGGGAGGTGTGGAATTCGTCGTTTATGACCATTGAGGGTGGTAAGACCAGCTTATATGCACTTGTCCCAATTTTTGCCAAGATTTTGAATGGTCCAATTTTCTTGTAGTCCAGTTTTTTTGATGGTCTTGTGGTCTTGATTTTGCGTGGCAACAACCACACCATACCTCTTGATTGTAGGTTCGGATGGGGTTTTTGGTGTTAATTGTAGTATTCTTTTTGTCGTAATTGGGCTGCAATCATCTCCTGTCTTGATGACTCATGTATCTGAGTCATTTCTTCTGCTTTGGTTTGCTTCCCTTGAATCAAATAACCTATCATCTCGTATTCGGGAGTGACGCAGTAGTTTGCAAAGAAGGGTGTTTTCTTGATGGTTTCCTGATATCCCTTGTTGTATTTAAAATCTGGAAGTGGTAGGTAACAACGCCAATCCTCATGTTGATAGTTGATGTATGCTTGGAGATATTGTTCCAATATGGCATTGGTCCGTTCGGTTTTATCAGTCGGTTTGTGGATTGAAAGCCGTGCTGAGTCCTGGTTCGATTCGTAACTTCCGTGTAGTTTCTTTCCATAGGTCCTCCGTAAATAGTGTTCCCCTGTCGGTGGTGATGTCTTGTGGTAGTCTGTGTAGCCTGACGATCTCTTTTATGAAGAGATTGTCAAACTGCCGTGCCTCCATGTTCTTTCAGCATTGAATGAAATGGCTCATTATGGTCAGCCGATCGCAGACCACCAGTATGGTGTCCTAACTATCTGATTTCGGCAAGCCTGTAATGAAGTCCATCGCTATTGATGTGCACCCTCGATGGGGGGCCTCATTTGAATGTAGCAACCCGTAGGCTGCATGTCGGACCACTTTGCTTCACTGACCTATGTCGCAATTCTTTATGAATCGTTGGATATCTTCTCTGATCTTTGGCCAATAGTATCGTCGACTGATAAGTTCTGTATTTTGGGCTGTTCCGCTATCTCCTGCTTGTGGCAGGTCATGGTGTTTGGTTATAAGAGTCGTTCCTATTCCTTCATTGTTTGTTATCCAGATTCTTCCTTGTTACCATAAGAGGTCGTCCTTCCATTGACATAGCCCCAGTGCTATTTTGTTCATTTCTTTCTTTCCTTCGTCCAGGTTTCTTTTGATATCCTGGATTTCCTTGTCGTCTTTACTGGGTTTCTGTATTTCTCCTTCGTCCTTGCCTCGAAAGTCGGTTGTTTCCAATATGTCGAGCTTGATCTCTTCACTCTCAGGGATGTCCCAGTATCTATACTTTGGCAGTAAGATTCCCACATTTCGCGTGAGTCTCTTGTCTCCTGCCGTGGGTAGGTCTCCTTCTCTTCTCGTGAGGGCGTCTGGCTTTCCTTCCTCCTTTCCTGGTCGGTATTCAATTTGGAAGTTATATTGACTTAATTCTTGCATTTATCGCGTCTGACGTTCTTTTAGTTCCTTCGTTATCATGAAAGTGACTAAGTTCTTGTGCTCTGTGAGGACTCGAATTGGTTTTGGATTTCCTCTCGTGTATCTTTTCCATTCGTGGAATGCCTGAACTGTCGCTAGTAGTTCCTTATCATGTATGTCGTAGTTGGATTCGGCGTCCGACATTGTCTTGGATCTCTGTGCCACTGGTCTCCATTTTCCGTCCTGGGAGTATTGTGACAGTATACTGGAGTAGACGTATTTTGCGGCGTCTGTTTCGATTTTGGTCGGTGTGAGGGGGTTGAAATAGACCAGTACTGGGGCTGTGGTAAGTTTTGTCCAGAATTCGTTGAATGCTTGCTGTTCTTGGTCTCCTCATTCCCATTTGCCAATGCATTCCTTCTTTGTTTTCGCGTATAGCGGTTTTGCCGTCCTACTGAAAACCTTCTCTGAATCGTCGGTACAAGTTGCAGAATCCTAAGAAGCATTGGATTTCGTTGTTTTTCTTGGGTGTAGTCAAGTCCCAGATGGCTTGTGTCTTGACTCGGTCTTTCTTGACCCCTTCTTGTCCAATGATAAATCCCAGGTATTCTATTTGGCTTTGATGGATTTCGCATTTGGATGGTTTTACCTTCATCCATGATTTTTGAATTGCTTCCAGGACATTGCTGACGTCTTTCCAGTGTTGTTGTAGCGTGTTCCAATCCATGAGTACGTTATTCAGATAGACGATGCAGCATAGCTCAATGTATTCCATAAGGACCTCATTAATCGATCTTTGGAACGCCGCCGGTGCGTTGCATAGCCCCAATGGCATCACTAGGTATTTGTATGTCCATAATTTTGTTTAAAAGGTTGTTTTCCATTCCTCCCCTTCTCTGATCCGAATATTGTAGTAACCGTCCTTAATCTCCAGCTTGGTGAAGTACTAGGCCCCTCCCAGCCTATCCAGTGCTTCACCGATGGGTGGTAGCGGGTGTCGATCCTTTTTGGTAACCAAGTTAAGCGCTCGATTGTCGGCGCAGAGCCTGAGCTTGCCATCTTTTTTCTTGGCAAACATGATTGGTGATGCCCTTCCCGACTTTGCCGTCCAGATCCACCCTCGATCTTTGTTCTGTTGTATGTATCGGTTCCGTTACTCCAATTGGTCGTAATTCATGGCGTATATTTTCTTGATGTGTACCATTTGTCATTCTTCTCGATCTATTCCCAAATCGATACCTGGTCGGTGGGGCGGTAAAGTCGTCCTTTGTCCTTTTCCGAACACATCCAATAGGTAGTGGTATTCTTCCGGGACCCTGTCTTTAACATCTGGGTCTGCGTTGTTTTTTTTGTTTTTTATTGCCAGTTCTGTGCTTATGTTGATAGCTTCCAACTGAATTCTGTCTTCGATTTCATCCCATAGTAGGATGCTGTTTGTTTCTCCTCTCCGGTACAACTGTCTGAACAGTCTTGCTAATATCTCATTGATTTCCACCTTTGGTTTGGCACTCTCGCCCTTGACCTCTTGGTCCATGGTGGTGTTGGAGCTCCCGAACTCAGGATCTCCTCTCGTTGTATCGTCCAACTGGGTTACTTCTTGTAGCTCGCTACTCTCGATCTTTTCGATGATCAGTTGTGCAATCCGGTCTCCCTTTTCCACTCGGTACGGTTGGTCTCCTAGGTTGGTTAGGACCAGCTTTACTTCACCCCTGTGGTCGGAGTCTATCACACTTGCATTTGTCATGAGTCAGTGTTTGACTACTAGACTACTTCCTGGTGCAATTCGTCCATAGGTGTTGTGAGGTAGTCCAATGGCTATCCCCGTCCCAACACTTGCTTGCCCTCTGGCAGGAATGTTGGTTTCTTTCTTTGCGTAGAGGTGGTGTTCTGCCGCTCTTGCCGATGCTTTTGTAGGCACTCAGGCCCCAGCGGAGACTGTCTCCACTCTGACACGCTGGTCACTCGCTGTCAGGCTTTTCTTGGCCTGGAGCTTTCAGAATCTGGCGATGAGATTCTCTTCCAGGGCTTTTTCTTCTGGTATCGCATAAGCAACAGGCAAACGTTTGAGACACCAAGTCGTAGCTCGTTCGCTGTTGAATATGATACTTTTGTCATTCCAATCCATTGTTGGGTTGTGTTCCCTTAACCATGGCATCCTGAGGATGACCTCATGGTTGTGGAGGTTTCCCACTTCAAAGGTTACCAATTCCGTATGGCTACTATTGTCCATAGGGACTTTCGTCATATGGGTAACAGGGCCCATCGCGCGTGGCTTTTTCGTCTGGGAGGTAAATCTCCCTTGGGTTTGTTGCTTTGATCATCTGGATCCCGTGTTGGTTACAGACTTCTTGGTTGATGAAGTCTTCTGTTGCTCCTGAGTCAGTCATGACGTAGATAGTAACTTACTATTTTACGCCGTGTAATTCTATTTTTACCATGATATAGTCATTGTCCCATTCGAGTATATCTGTGTAATTGAGTGCCATATAGTAGTTTTCCAGAATGATGGATTTCCGTTGGGGTCTGTCCCTCAGACCATCTTTTACCGGGACATTTGTCATTTCCCAAATGCTCGGGTTCTTGCTCAACCTCAATCTCCTTCATCTTGGGTCGGGTCTGCCAAGGGGCAGGTTTCTTCGTAGTTTGCCAAACCCTGTTTTGTGCGTTGAAGGGTTTGGGTTCGTCATTCCTAGTGCAGTTCCTGGCTAAGTGTCCAGGTTGTGCTGATTTAGGGCATAGTTGTTCTCGAATCCTCCGTTGGAATTCTTTTCTAGAGAGATTGAACCTAGACCATTTTCTGCTAGCATCCAATTCCACAGGATTGCCGTATTTCTGATTGTTATTATTCATGGTTCGATATGTCCCGTCTGAATTTCGTAGTGTGATTATCTCTCCTTGGACGTGCTTTGTTGATTGTGATCCTTGGATATGTCTGACCATCGCTAGCTTGGGCTTTTTCCGGATTGCCGATTGTGCTAGGGCTTCGACGTCTTCATATTCGTCGCTGCGGGCTACCAAGGCGTTTTGGACCTATGTGTTCTTCCCTCTTAAGAGTAGTTGTCCTCTGGTTGAGTCGGCCAACTTGCCTTCACTAGCCACTAGACCGAATTCATTCCAGTATTTTGTGACTGATTCTTTCCCCTGTTTCATGTTGTTCAGTTTGATCCTTGCTGCTCCTTTGACGTCAATTACGCCAAATTGGGTTTCTAATTCTGCTTTGAATCGTGCCCAGGTTTCCCACGCAGGGGTGATTAGTTCCTCTGCTTCTGGTGTGATCCAGGTTCCTCCATCGTCTATTAGGAGGCTTGTTGAATATAGGATCTTGTCCTCGTCATTGCCGTTCTAGCATCCCATGGTTGTGTAGTATACCATGAGTTGGGCTAGCTAGCCTCGCAGCTTATACCTTTCGCCTCTGTAGCCCTCATGTTCCTTAGGTTTGGGCTTTGGGGTTCCTCCGCTTAGGGATGGGATGAGTGGGCTCATCTCTTCTGGGTCCAGGATGGAGGCCGTCTCCGAAGACGTTGTGCCTTCTTGTGCCATCGTAGGCGCCATTGTGTTTCCTCGTGTCATTCCTTGTTCTTCTGTTTCCTTGGATCCGCGTGGGGATGGTGGTTCTGGGCTTGTCGGGCTTGGTGCCCTCTCTTCGGTTAAGGGCCTTTGAAGTCCTTCTCCTAGTCATGAAAGATCGAAATTTTCCGCTATGGGGTCGATGTCATTTTCATTGTTAGTCTCCCTTTTGTCAGTTTGTTAGGTGCCGCTGGTTGACGGAAGCAGATGTTACAATCATCTGTCTCTCAGGGTGATACTCGTAGCAGGTAACTGATAGTTCCCTAACGAGGACTTCGCTTAACCCACTAGCTGTTGCGATAACTGAGGCCCTTGACTCGTATCAAGCAGCATTGATCGCTAGGCTCATAGAAGACAGTCATGTCTTGATTCCGAAAGCGTGATAGATAAAGATATTTGTATAGAAAGTATTGTGTATGAAAGAAGTTAGATGGTTGCGTGAAGAACCCAAATACCTTGTCGCGAGATTCCCCTTATATAGGGATTCTTCCCTCAACCCTATCCCTGCGTGACTCATTCCCTCGGGTCACGCAACTCATGACTCATACTGAGTCATAGTGTGAAATCCATCAGCTGACTCGTCTGAGTCAGCTGCGCCTTATCTCGCAACCAATCAAAACCCATAAAACAGGTCATGTGCCCTAAGTGGTCAAATGCGTGAAACCCATGACTCATAACCATTAGTCATGTGCGAAATACATAAACCAGATAACCACCAACATGAGTCATGTGAAATAACAACCATTAACAATCAACCAATAATAGGCTATTGCGTCGTCATGGGAAAACCTATGAGTCAACTGATCTCATAGCATAAAAGCTAATAAACTAATAACTAATAACTATTAGTCATATGAGAGTCTGCCTTGCTTAGTCACCCTTTGTGACACGTGTTCTCTTCATAGCCGCACCATAGATATTATTAGTTAAAATATAATTATACCACAAGTCATAAATGATTACGATAATAGCGCAAAGGCGTCTGAGAGAATTACCTGTGCGTTTCCGTTTGAGGATGCCCATAGGGGAGGGACCAGAGTTCCCTAACATGATGGACGGAATCAGAATAAACACTTAAGTAAACATATCGTATGATGATACCAGAAAAAACATAGCGGAGACCTCCGGGCCCGCTGAGAACCAGTCAGTACGAATATAAGATTATAAGCGCAAATCCCTATTCGAGCGAATACTGCCATAAGTCAGTTTGGAAACCAGATGCTCAGACGGTGCCAGACTCTCGTACATTGAATGGTCTTACGCCTTTGGAGATTGGCCGCTTCATTCATATACCGTTCGGTCCAGAGATATTTTTACGTTGGCATTAGTTTGGCTACCTGTATGTTAAAGTTACTTTTTATTTAGGGGACTGACACACCCTTATGATAATATGGTAGTATATGTCCTTGTTATATGAACATCGACTCGAACAGTTCTCATAGTCAAGCGGGCTTCGCACTTATGAGTTCAGAGAATTTCTTCCGGTCGATACTTAGTTAGGATGGTTAGGAGATGTAGACTGCGAACACTGAGACGCGGAATATAAATATTGAAGTACCTCCCTCGCTTAAAAAAAAATCATCAAGCATAGGAGGAGAGATCTTATTAATATAATATGTTACAAACTATTATTTCCTCACATTCATACATCACGTGAGTAACTTAGTTACCCTTTACGACGAGCCCTCTTACACAAGATCCTCCATCTATAGAACCACTCAAGCATAAGGCCTAGTCCAGAATCATAGGTTTCCATACCGGCTACCCCTAACACTATATTGATAGTTCTCCTTGTTACAATGGCTCACTACACACGAATAAAACTGTAACGACAACGTATATAACCGAAGATGTACATCAAACAGTTAAACAAGACCTCTGCGAGAATTGAACCTGACGAAGCTCTCTCGAACCATTATAACACACTGATCACCCCGTATACTCACCTATCATAACCTACGGGTTTACCTTCGACGAAGAACTAGACCAGATTGGGATTTACTGGACCCCAGCATATCTCCCTTACTATATGGAAGAAAGTCTTATAGTACCAACCTGCACAGCATTCATTCGTGCATTTCTCGAAACATACGAAGAAACAGAAGAAGACGTAGCAAAAGACTGGAACACCCCCTACCTACCTTCGAAATCCAAATATCACTACGAAATACCAGGTATTTGGACATACAATTGAACGAATCGTCCAAACTAAGACAATTCAACTCTACCCAAGTCTCAACTGCTGCCTGAGAGATAGGCAGAGAGAAGAGAACAAGGTGGCAACTATTTCTTTCGTGAAAGAATCCTTTCACACTTTTGAAGAACATCAGTGGATCTACGAAATCTATGCGCAAGACAGCCTCGAGTTAGATATCGCAAAAAGATCAACTCAAAAGATATATCCAATGTCTCTTCGGGCCCCGAATCACGAGTGGAGATCCACTGGACGTATCCGGTGGTGAACCAGCAGACCCAGTGTAACACATTACCGAGCCCTCAGTGATCTCTAGCAATGAGAGAGCTATCCATTCTGACAAAGTACCGAAACGAACTGGATCACCATACCCACCAGGATCACTACGAGGGATCTAGGCGTGAATCAAAGACTCGGGATCCGGTAGACGACAAGGATCACGAAAACCAAGGGATGCTAATGCCTTCCTAAAAGCTGTAGTGGCAAGAGCAGGACTGGCAATGAGACACCTCAACGGTAAAATAGCAACAAACCAAGTAAAAGTTGGGAATTTGGACGAACGAGTACAAGGGCTTGTACAGAAAATTCAGGACACCCGGCAAGAGGTCAAGGACCGCGAACAACTCGATGCAGACAGACTAATAGCGTTCAAGAAAATTGTCATCGCAGTCCAAAATGCTACACAGACCCAACAAGAGCAAATAACCAGACTAGCTCTTGAGCTAGAACATGGGAGGAAGCAGCAGTAAGCACTAAATGAACGATAAAGTCATCATGAACTAGTAAGTTCCCACCTACATGTTAACATAATGGGACAGGGCGAGACTTCAGCAAATAGGGCAAATGTCCTAGAGCAAGAAGTAATAAACATAGAAACTCAATAAGAAGTGGACGGCGCCACCCTTCCGCGACTGGTTACCAGACAAGCCGAAACTCAAGAACGAGTGGTGAAGAATTATCCACCCAGATGGCCATTATAATGGAAAAATTGGCCAGCTGTCAACCAACACCTACCACTACTACCCCGGCTCCACAGCTGACACAGGTTCCTACAGCCCCAAAAGGCCCCATGAATCTTGATCAAGTACAACGATGGGCGCAAGAAAGACGGGAGCAAAATGAAAGCGAACAAGGCAGACAGGATAGAGGGAAGCAAGGGGAAGAAGAACCACTATGGGCAGGAAATTAGGGAGGTGGAAACCAAGGGCCCCCTCCCCCCCCAGATGGCAACGACCCCGATCCCAGCGACGATGGATCAGACCAGGGTGGAGGAGGGGCCGGAGGTAACCCAGACTGCCGACCAGCCTGAGGAGACCCTGTTGACCCACAAGTCGTAATGATTGCTCAAACAATAGGAATAGCAATTGTAAATGGTGGTAAAGGACATGCTGACGCCCCACTGTCGTTCAAAAACCGAAAAGACCAAAACATTAAACTTTGGTTACTTCAATGTCAGAACTACTTCAAGAGGAACCTGAACCAGTGGAGATTGAATGAGAACAGAATTAAGTATGCGCTGGGAAGAATGGCAGAAGAAGATGTGTCGGCTTTTGCATTCACCTATGGAAATAAGATGACTGGAGAATTAGGCAATCTGAAGATCGAAGGTTACAAATTTTGGGAGGCATTCAGCCGACAGTGAATCTTACGATATGCCCTCACACACGAGGGAGCAAGACCCCTCGCATTAATGACAAAAGTTCTCTATAAAGGTAACATTGACCGCTACCTCCTTGAGATGGAGAATCACAACCCCACGTGGGAATGAGTGGAGTCGCATGAGAAGAAATTGTAGAACCACATATCCCGAAAGACACACTACGGTGACTCTGAACTGAGGAATACGCAACAGACAGTTCCTGGATCACAGCACTAAGAACAGTCTGCAGGTGGGAAGAAATATTTGTGGAACAACTCGCCTTACAGCACGGTGGCCTGAGTAGTTCCCGAAACGACTCAGGAGGAACAAGGAAGCGAGAAGAAAAGGCTGTCACAAAGTCTAGAAAACAAAGGAAGGAATATTCTGCCGAAGAAAGAGTGGTGTACAAAATAAACAGGGAAGTTGAAAGAAAAGAAAAGGGCCCAGCACCAGCGCCGGGCAAAATAGAACATCCGGATTGGAATAAAGCCCACGAAGGGATTAAGGACCAAGTAGTCCAAGATCGGAAAAGGGCATAACAGTGTACCCGTTGCGGAATGAATAACCATAAATGGGCAAATTGTAGGAAAACAATCCTAGTATCCACAATCGGTACACAACTGAGGAAACAGTTTGGTCAAAGTCCACGGTCGCCTATTTCCGGGCAATAGAAAGCCCGCCATATAACCCGCTTTCGATGACCCCAGACCTCGATGGTGACCAGACAAAAGTCACCAGAAGGGACACCCTGTCTCAATCAAAACGAGAGACCCTTAGGATGGAATTTTAGCGACATGGAGTTAACCTGGGTTACTCTAGGCACGGATGGCGATGGCACTCGGGTACTCGGAGGATGCCCT
>Ga0307507_10011244_pt1 | contig 11351 bp, 8 predicted proteins | sample 7_EM_MG_FD_207223 | JGI IMG/M metagenome (GOLD analysis project Ga0307507, IMG submission 207223) | Populus trichocarpa ectomycorrhiza microbial communities from riparian zone in the Pacific Northwest, United States - 7_EM | ecosystem: Host-associated > Plants > Roots > Unclassified | place...
GAAATCGAATACCGACCACGAAACGAGGGGGGAAAACCAGACGCCCTCACAAGGAGAGCAGGAGAATTACCTACGGCAGGCGACAAGAGACTCACACGAAATGTGGGGATCGTATTGCAAAAAGAAGGGTACTGGGAGATCCCAGATACCGAAGAGATGAAGTTGACATACTGGGAACAAACAAATTTTGAAACAAGGACGAGGGAGAAATACAGAAAGCCAGCATCGACGACAATGAAATCCGGGATATCAAAAGAAACCTGGAGAAAGGAAAGAAAAAAATGAAAAAAAGTAGCGCTGAGTCTATGTTAATGGAAGGACGACGTCTTATGGTATCAAGGAAAAATTTGGATACCAAACAACGAATGGATATGAACAACTCTTATCACCAAACACCACCATCGGCAAAATGTAAAAACCAGTCCTCGTCCACAAAGGGGAGTTATGGTCCCCCTGGTCCTCCTGGTCCACCCTGATCCGCCCTGGTCCACACTTTCGGTAAAACTTCAAAAAGTGTGGAGCTGAATGGATCAGAGTGGACCAGGTGGACCACCGGGACCACAACCCCTCTTGGTGGACTAGGAGCATTCAGGACCACTGTGGACCATGCTCCGACATTTTCCTGATGACGACCCCCGACAATCAGGGCACGGCTGGATGGCAAAAACAACTGAACTTAGGAGCCGATGATACTATTGGCCAAATATAAGAGAAGACATCAAACGATTCTTCAAAAATTGCGACAATTGTCAGTGAAACAAAGTGGTCCCACATGCACACTATGGATTGCTACAGTCAAACAAGGCCCCTGATCAACCATGGAAATCAATGGCTATGGACTTTATTACGGACCTGCCGAAATGAGATGGACATGACACCATACAGATGGTCATCGATCAGCTGACCCCCATGAGCCATTTCATTCCATGCTCAAATGACCTAGACACACGGCAGTTCGCCAATCTCTTCATGAAAGAGATATTCAGGTTACACAGACTGCCAGATGATATCATCACCGATGGGGGGACACTATTGACCTCGGACCTATGGAAAGAAACTAGGGGATATTAGGAATCGAACGAAGGTTGTGGACGGCTTTCTATCCACAAACAGACGGACACCCCGAATGGACCAACACTCTATTGGAACAATACCTACGAGCATACATCAACTACCAACAAGACAATTGGTGTCATTACCTACCACTGGCAGAATTTGCATACAACAACGGATACCAGGAGACCATCGAAAACACACACTCTTTTCCAAATAAGAGAATCAACCCCGAATACAAGATGATTGGTCATCTGATTCAAGCAAAGCAACTGAAACTAGAACAAATGACTCAGTTACCTGAGTCTTTAAGAAACGAGATGGTGGCCGCGCAATTACGACAAAAGAAATACTACAATCTATACAGAAAGTCCGATCCAAATTTACAGTCATGAGATATGGTGTAGTTGTTGACACGCAACATCAAGACCACAATACTATCGAAAAGGTTAGACTACAAGAAAATTGGACCATTCCAAATCTTGGCAAAGATTGGGACAAGCGCTTATAAGCTGGCCTTACCACCCCCAATGGCCATACACAACACATTTCACATCTCCCTCCTAGAACCTTACCAAGGCAACCGGTTTTCATCCGAGATTAAAGAACACCCTCCTCCTATTCAGATACAAGGAGAAGACGAATACCTACTCGACGAAATAATTGACTCTCGATTCCACTACAACAAGCTCGAATATGAGCTAAGTGGAAAGAATACTCACTAGGACACGACGAAGTCTGGTACCTGGTAGACAACTTCAACAATGCAGAACACGCAGTCCAACGATTCCACCGGCGCTACCAGGGAAAGCCCAAAGTGGATACACGTCACCCTCAACAGATCGTACTCCAGACCTCCCCCCGTCGTCAGACACGAACAACACCCACACACCACAGAGGGCGACACCCAGCCCGTGGCACCTGACGCTACCCCATCTAGCCTGGATTACTCGTGCTCACCAAGACGGGAGGTGGCACACGCCTCCATGAGCTAGACGGACAGTGTCGACAATGGATGTCAAATCCATCTGAGCGCAAAATAAGAGTCAGGCTTGTACCAACAATTTACCAGGGGATCGAGACAACCAAGAGTCGCCCACGACCACGATTGGCGTCAAGAGATGGACGGGAACCCAGGAGAGGATTGGGTCCCACAACAACAACCTCGCCACTGAAGGGCCATAAGGGCCCATGGAGACATCATGAGCTTGGAGCACTGTGGTAACGATACGTGCAACGAACACAGGTGGGAAAAAGTGGACGCTGGTTACTACCCCAGGCAAAGGGGAGAAAATGGGACCCTGTCAAAGAACCACAGGAGGGGACAAAGCAAGAGAAAAGCTGTGAGGAGACAGGTAGGGTGGGTGGGGAGCGAAAAAACCATTCCGGACAGCGAAGCCCTGCAAGGGAAAATCTCGGACCTTGGAAGCCAACTCCATGGCGCTGCCCAAATCATTGTGGCAACAGACAAGACCTCGCACGACTTGACAAGGAAAAGGAAAAACTCCAACAAGCCTACAATCGAGCAAAACAGAGAATGCACCAGATCCGGGGTATGCTGTGGAAAGAAGAAGTCTAGCATCCTGGGACCGATGCAAGCGGGAAAAGCGAGCTAATGTCACAAATGGTGACTCAGCAAGGCAGACTCTCGCATGACTAATAGTTATTAGTCATTAGTTTGTTATCTTTCAAACTAAGGGATCAGTTGACTCATAGGATTTTATGATGACCACGCAATAGCGTGTCATTAGTTTATTGTTATTGGTTGATATTTGACATAATGCACAATTGTGGTCATGTGGTTTATGTATCTCGCACATGACTCATATTTATGAGTCATGGGTTTCACGCATCTGACCCCATTAGAGCATATAAATCGTTTTATGGGTTTTAATTGGTTGCGAGATATAGCGCAGCTGACTCGGAGGGGTCAGCTGATGGATTTCACACTATGACTCGATATGAGCTATGAGTTGCATGACGGGAGGGTATGAGTCATGCAGGGTAAGGGTTGAGGGAACAACCCCTAAATATGAGCACCCTCGAGGCATGGGATTTGTGTTCTTCATGTAACCATCTAAGTTCTTTCATACTATATACTTTCAATACGAAGATCTTTATCCACCACGCTTTTGGGAATCAAGACCTAATGGTCTTCGATCAGCCTAGCGATCAACGTTGCTGGATAGGAGTCAACGGACTTAGCTATCAGAGCAGCTATTGGTCTAGGAAGAAGTGATCCTTTGCACACTATCGGTAACCTGCTGCAAGTATCACCCCCAGAGGAGCGGATTATAACATAAGGTCACAAAGGGTCACTAAGCAAGGCAGAGTTTCTCATGACTAATAGTTACTAGTCATTTGTTTGTTATCTTTGCACTATGAGATAAGTTGACTTATGGGTTATGACATGACAACCCAATAAGCCTGTTATCGGATTAATGTTATTTGTTGTTTAGTAACATGATTCACGATTGTGGTCTTGTGGTTTATCTATTTCGCACCTGACTCATAGTTATAAGTCATGGGTTTGGCGCCACTGACTGATTTTATGGGTTTTGATTGGTGGCCAGATAGGGCGCACCTGACTCGGATGCGTCAGCTATTGGATTTCACACTATGAGTCACTATGAGTCAGGAGTCACTTGATGAGCGGGTAAGAGTTATGCAGGGTTAGGGTTAGTAGAAGAACCCCTATATAAGGGCACCGTCGGGGCATGGGATTTGGGTCACAAACCATCTCCTTTACACACCCGGCAATTGAAATCTCAACACCATAAGAATCCATCGTCAACATCCATCCCCTCTCCCCTCTTCTGATGGCTCTTTTGCCTAAGAGGGTGATCCTACTACCACCACCCTACCCTCTGATTCCCTTCTGATCTTCCTGTTGCTTTTGCAGCCTTGTTGTATGGGATTTCACTGTCACTCTCCCCTCTTTTATTTGTATTTGCTTCGCTGCCTGGCTTGGCATTTGGAAGGTCGGCAACGTCTGTCTTTTGTCAATGGGTCAGTCGCAGTTCTGGGTTATCGTCGAAGTAGTGGCCCTGGTGGCTCTACTACCTGATATTGCACTAGCTCCTTGGATTACTGTTTGGTACGGACGGCATCGTCGAAAGGTTGTGTCCTCCTGTTAGTCCTCCCTTCCTGGTACTTCAATTTGACTGGGCACACCCCTCTCTTCACTCACTACCTCTTCGTCCCGTTGGTCGGTTACTGCCTCACAACCTACCCCGCTTGGCTCCGTCACTCTACCTTCTGGCCAGCGTTCATCTCGCCTCCTCTAAGGACTCGTGGACTGCCTGGGCCTAACCCAATACACGTTTTGCCATCTGCTCTGCGATCTGGTCTATATGGCCCCTGTACTATTACCCTGGTGTATGCTTGTGTTGGAGGATGTTTGCAGTTGGGAATCGTTAAAGCCCTTCACAGCGTATGGGCCTGCTCTGGTGCTGGTTCTACAGATTTGGGTATTTTTGGTTTTTCTCGCTGTTGGGTTTTTTCTTGGGTTTTCGGTAGATGGTTTGTTTTGGTTGCGAGTTTCATGTATATTGTGTTATAGTTTTTAGCGCCTCAGCGCTTGGTGCGTGTTTTAGACCAGGGGTTTTCCTCCCACGGTTTCCACTGCTTTGACGATTGGTTGGACTTGGTAGAAGTTTGTTTTGGCCTTCACCTTTGCTGTTACGTGCTATTTTCGTAGTTTTTAGTTCGGCCTTCGGCCTCAGCGAGAAACAAAATTTAAAATAGGATAAAAAAAAGATGTCAAAAGTGTAAAAAAAAAAGGATGGGGTTTGGGTCACCAACCATCTCTTCTACAAACCTGCCGATTGAAATCTTGACACCAGGAGAATTCATCCTCAACATCGACCCCCACACTCTCAGTGAGCTGCACCCCCGCCCTCACACCTTACTTCACTCATCATGTCCTGTGGCCATGGTGTCCTTGTTTCTAAGGGTCGTTTGGCGCTACTCGCTCCTTGTCTGCTGGAGTTTCGCTTCCTCGCTTAGCACCCGTGTGGTCGGCAACCTCCTCTCGCCCATTGTAACCGCCTCCCGGGTGGTGGCGGGAATCGATAGGGTAAGGATACTATCTGTATACCAAAGTGCGGTATATAACGAGACTGAGTACCGGAGGGTTAGACTAAGTTGCGGTAACAAACTTCTGACTATATCGCAACTACCAAGTAGTTCCTAATAGCTAAGTATGTTTGGTCTTATTGGATTCTCGAAGCGAATTGAAGAAGTAACAGTTCAACCACGTATATTGAAAACTTTGTCTGTCGAAGTCTGCTCATTCTAAGTCCGGAGAATAGCAGGTCTTAAATACACTTGTCAGGCTAACTGGAGCCTTGTAAACAATAACCATAAAGTCTCCCAAAAACGGTATCCTTGAAACGTTACATAAAACATATCAAGTATCACGCGATACCTTGACACGATAACTAAAACATACTGAGTATCAAACGGTACTTGAAACCAAACATAAAACATCATGAGTATCAAACTCAATCATAAAAGATATCAAGTATCACACGATACTGTGACACGATAACTAAAACATACTGAGTATCAAACGGTATGCTAAACCAAATATAAAACATCATAAGTATCAAAATCAATCATAAAACATACTAAGTATCAAAACGATACTCGCAACCAAACAGTAACCTGTACTGGTTACACCCCGAAAACAAAATGAACACATCATTTCAAACATAAGACAAAGAAACCTAGATCTCCTCGCTATCATAGTCGGTGTCCAAATGGGGCTCCCAGAAACCCAGATCCACCGTCGGCTCCTCAGAGTGCTGCTCATAACCATCCTTAGTAGGATTAAAACAAACCGTAATATAAGCAGAGAAAACAGTAGGAAATTCCTCCCCCGGCATGTTGTCAGTCCACCATGCCTGTACCAGGTCCTTCGCGTTTTCAAGTTCTTCCACTGGTTCCCAGCTATTCTCGCTATTCGGGTACTCTTTCTATTTCACCAAGAACTGCCCTGTGCCATGCCTCGTGCTATGGTCAAGAATGGTCACAACCTCCCATTCTTTCTCATTATCGAGTAGGATAAGGGGCCGGTTTGGTGTGGGCCCTTCCGGGGAATCGTTCATCATCGTTAGGGTGGTAGGTTTTGACAACTGAGTAGTGGAATACTCCTCTCTGCCGTCGATATATCCCTGAATCCATGCTAACTGTGTAGTTCTGGGTATGTTCATCGAATTCGATGACGATAAAGGGGCCTCTCCATCGTGTTTGTAATTTCCTGGACCTGCCAGATTCCGTCGCAAATTGATTACCAAATATCATTACCATTCCCCCAACTTCAAGAGTTTTAACATCGTCCCTTCTTTTGGCTGCAGTCTTGGTAGATCTCACTCTCGCTAGCTTCAGAGCCTGGTATGCTGCTTTCCTGATTTCCTGGTCTCTGTCGTAATAATCGTAAGAGGCAGGAAGCGCAGAAGGGTAGACTCAGTATGTGTCTAAGAGGGTGTAATCTCGACCATTCACCGCCTTGTATGGTGACATGTTGATAGTATCAGACTGGCCAGCGTTAGAATATGCTGCCACCTCAGGGAGGGAGGTGAGCCAATTGGTTTGGTGGAAGTTGGTGACGTTTCTCAGGGCAGTTTTGAGCTCCCTGATTTTCCGTTCAGCCTGCCCATTCGTTTGGTGATGGCCGGGCGCAGCCATGATATGTTCGATCCCCCTCGTCTTAAGTGTCTGCTTCCAGAACTTAGAGGTGAATCGTGGGTCAGCATCACTGCCAATCGAGGTAGGTATTCCATGAGGCGTAAAATTCTGGTGCCGGAGTAGCTCAGTAGTCTGTACTGCCGTTGCAGTAACCGATGTTGGGATCAGCCAGCTAAATCCCACTGCTCTATCCACTACTACCTGGACCGAGTCCTGGCCCTTTAATTTGGTGAAGGGGCCCATAATATCAATAGCATAGCTAGAAAATATCTCTGAGGGGAAAGGGAGGGTTTGGGCATCACCGGCTGGTAGGGTGTTGCGTTCCTTGTTGGCCTGGCATAGCCCGCATTCCCTAACAAAGTCCCTGAAATCCTTCCGCATTTCCGGCCAGTAGATATATTCGGATGCATACCGAAGGTTCCTATCTGCGCTGTGGTGTCCCTTGTTGTGGATCTCGCTAATCATTAGTTCCCTAAGTGTTTCTCCATTGATCCCATATCCCTTTGGTATGTAGAGGCATTCCTCTCCTCCTCGAGTGGTGGCATAGAGTAAGCCATTCCTGATGCGGTAGTGTTGCATTTTTCCCCCTCGGGAGGTATTGCTAGAGTCCTGTGCCAGTTGGTATACAGTGTCGTTTCTGTACTCTTCGATCATCTGCTCCCTCCATCCAGTTTCCATCTCGTTCATGGCTTGAACCACATCTCTTTCGTCCACAATTCTTTCCCACCTGGTAAGATCGCTTTCCTCCTCCTCTGCAATATCATCGTATACCTGGTAGAGGTTTCTGTTGTGGTGGGGTAGCTTTGGTGGTTCAATAACTGGAATAACGGTGTGGGAGGCAAGCGGCCCTGCATAGAGGGACTTGGTAGGTGAGGGTCTGGGGGCCTGGTGCACCGGACACTTAGGGCTTTCACAGGGGACATTTGTAGTGGTGCAGCCTAGCCCTTGATGTAGTCTTCTTTTGACCTTTGACAGGTCTGGTCGAGGGTCGGGGGGAGAGGATAGTTTCCTCATTGATCTCCGGATCCGTATCGTCTTGCATTGCTCCTTCCTGAGGGTCATCGCGTGAGGGGCTGCTGCTCAACTCGCCTGCATAGACCTTATTCCTAATTTTATCATCTTCATGAACAGGGCACATTAGCACGAAAGAATCTGACCAGTGTTGGGCTGAATGTGCGATTTCCTCATCTCTCCGGCCGCTGCTGATGCTGTGATAGTCACCCCAATTGTTGACAGGGTCCTTATTTCTGTAATCGCTGGGATCAAGCGCAGCTCAATCGATACTGCAGTTACTGCTGCAGTCTGAGTGGTTGTGGTTGTAGTTAACCTCGAGGACTTCGAATCGGGACATGTCTTTTGGATCAGATTCGGGGAAGTGGGTAAGAGGAGATGTGTCGCTTTCTGAATTTTCTTGAGTAGGGTCTTTCACAGTATGAGGATAGCTGTTGTCTTCTGTATAATGGCGTGATAAAGCGTCCGCTAAATAGTTCCATTGTCCTGCCCGGTATATCATTTTTGTCATAAACTGGCCTATGTATCCTCGCCACCTAAGTTGCTTCTTTGTTGGTGTTCTGCTTGTTTTGAGGTACATCAGGGGCTGGTGATCAGTCACTATCGTGAATTCGTTTCCTGCCAGGAGGTGATGCAATAGTGTAAGTACGTCAACTATTGCCATTGCTTCCTTCTCTGTAGTGTCATAGTTCATATGGGTGTTAGAGAACTTCCTACTATGGAGCGCTGCCGCTCTGGCTGTATCTGCCGTTTCTCCTTGTCATACCCAAGCACCAACTCCTGTATTAGAGGCGTCCGTTATCAGCCATATTGGTAATGCTGATTCATGGTCGATAGGTTTCATGATCTGGTTGTGTGCTGCAGCTTGCTTAACGTTATCCATGGCGTGATCATGTGTTGCAGTCCACACAAACTCCTCTGTTCCAGTAAGCTAGGTCAGGGGTGCTGTGATCGACGCCAAGTGTGGTATAAATTGGCTAATGTAATTGACAACTCCGAGAAATTCCTGTAATTGCTTCTTGTTCTTCGGAGTAGTCCATGCTTCAATTCTCGCAATCTTCTCAGGTGATGCTCTCAACCCCTGATCGTCAATGATATGTCCTAAAACATCCATGCTTGCGGCAAAGAATTCCGACTTCTTTCTGCTAGTGTAAAACTGGGCTTGTTTTTGTTTATCGCACACCATGGCGATGTGTTTCTGGTGGTCTTGTTCGGTATCGGAATATATGAGAATATCGTCAATATAAACCCATATGAATTGTCCTTGGTAGTCGGCGAATAAATCAGACATTATTCGCGTGAATGTTGCTGGTGCATTCATGTCCCCTTGTAGCATGACTTTGCTAACGAAACATCCAAAAGGTGATTTGAAACCATTCTTATCGACATCCTTGGGCTCCACCCTGGTCTGAAAGTAGGCATCACTGAGGTAAATCTTGCTTCGGTATCTCGCTCTTCCAAGCGAGTTCAGAATCATTCTTTGGTTTGGAATCATTTCATCGTCTTTGATGGTTATCTTATTCCTTGCTGTGAGGTCGACCAGTGGTCTCATTCTGATTTTATCTTTCTTTTCTTGAGCAAAGATGGGTGCTGCTCCATGGACTGCTTTCCGTTCAATAATCCCTTGTTCGACCTTCTCATTTATCCATAAACTCATGTCCTGCGCCCATCTTTCTGGAATTGAGTAAGTTGGTAAGTTCCTTAGCTGCTTTCCTGGTATTAGACGGATTTCGTGGTTTATCTTTCTAAGTGGTAGCAGTCCTTCTGGTATGGCTTCTGGGAACACCTCTGTGTGTTGGCTTATTACATCTTCTATGGTGACGACCGCTGCTCTGATGTGTCCACTGGTAGGCGTGCAATTCATCCTAATTCCAAACTTGGGGAACTCAATTGCTAACCCACCGCATTCGATTATGGCTACTTGTTGTTTTAGGAATGGCATTCCTATAAGGGCGTCGTACTTCGCCAGGTTTCCAACTAGCATTTTGTTTCCTTTTGTATGCAGTTTTCCTACTGCGTGATCAACAGTACACTCTTTGTTGCTCTCGGATCGTGCTCCCTTCATGGCCATAAGTAGTATCCTGGTTGGTTGCTTCATTTCTATGCATGGTATACTGTGGGTAGTGACAAAGGCGGCACTAATAAGGCTTGCTCCTATCGTTCCTGTATCAAACAGGACTTTCGCATCCGTTCCATTAATGAACATAGTACCTTCAAGCGCATAGTGTGCTTTGATCGTGGTGGGTCGAGTGGCTTTTGTAGCCACATAGCTCTCAATTTCCAAGGCATTGATGTATACCTGATCATATTCGCAGAGTTCCGTTGCTAGATTCGATGAGGCCTCCTTCTTGACCTTCCTCTTTGCTTTGTCCTTCTTGTTTGGGCGATCCTTTGCCATGTGTCCCTCTCCACCACAAGTAAAGCAGGCTCCTTTCTTCCTTTGTTCCTTCTTCTTGGCAGAATTGCCATCGTTATTGAACTTTTTCTTATGTTTGTGTTCTGTCTTCTTGGTGGTGGATTCCTGAGATTGTTTATCGTACCGTTCCTTGCTATACGCTCCTGTACTTCGCTGGATACAGTCTAGTCTTTCCGCCATAGCAATAACAGGGTTGATATCCTCGTCTCCAGTGTACTGGGTTTCCACGTCTTGCCGGAGTCTTGGGTGCATACTGGTAAAGAATTGTTGTATGAACGCGTAGTCACTTATAGTGTCTTCTGGTAGCCGTGATCTATGCATGAGTAGATCTGTAGCTATGATAGATATCTTCTGGACTTGTCCATTCCACGATTGCCTGATGCTGTGGAACATCAGATAGGTATCGTCCTTATGCTTGGATGATTGGAATCGTTCCCTGAGATAGGTTACTAGTTGGTCTCTTGTGAGGTTTTCTCCAAATAGCTCTGCCGCTTGGAATGCCGCTTCTTGGGCTCGTCCTTCTGTATAGAGAATCCAGTAGTTTCCTGATCCTGCAGCTTTCTGGGATACATTGTGCAATCGTAGATAGAGTTGGACTGAGTTGTACCATCTATCAAATGCCTCCGGTTCGAGGTCTTCGCCATCACCTGGGAATTTCTTAGGTGATGGAACCTTGATCCTAAGCCTTGTTAAAGGCTCTGGTACCGGTTCAGGACCTGGTCCGCCAGCTCCTTCACCATGGTCAGACATGTCGTCTGAGTCACTGCTTGAGCTGTCTGGATCGCCTGCCGGTATCGCAACTGGGTCTTTGCTGGTTAATCCTTTTTGTGGAGACCCTGGGAACCTGCCGGGGGTGACAGTCGCTGCCTTTGCTAGTTTTGTTGCTGACTCCGCTAGATCTCGTTGAGCGCTATCTCTGGCTAGTTGCCTAGCTGCTTCATCTATTGAGAACTGTTCCTTTGTAGGTGCTTTGACAAATCGTCCCTGTTCGTCTCTAGCTCATGGTTGAACCTTCTTCTTGGGAGGTCTGCTCCCGCTGGGTTCCTGGTGTTCTTCAATCTTGATAACTTGTTGAAGTTAAAAAAATGTAACCGCCTCCTGGATGGTGGCGGGAATCGATAGGGTAACGATACTATCTCTATACCAAAGTGAGGTATATAACGAGACTGAGTACCGGAGG
>Ga0307507_10011247_pt1 | contig 11347 bp, 10 predicted proteins | sample 7_EM_MG_FD_207223 | JGI IMG/M metagenome (GOLD analysis project Ga0307507, IMG submission 207223) | Populus trichocarpa ectomycorrhiza microbial communities from riparian zone in the Pacific Northwest, United States - 7_EM | ecosystem: Host-associated > Plants > Roots > Unclassified | place...
TTCCACGAGATGTCGGAGAGCGCGGAGGCGGAACAGACCCGGCTGGCCCGGCTCACGGCCCGCACGGGGCTGATCGCCGCGACCTGGACGGGCCTCGCGACGGCGGCGACGTACGCGACGCTGGGCGGGCTGCTGCTGTCCGGGGCGATGGCGCTCTCGGTGGCGGGTACGGCGGTGATCGCGATCCGGACCGGTTCCGCGAGCCTCGACACCCTCGTCCTGGCGGTGAACCAGCTGCACGAGGAGGCCCTGTTCGTGGGCGATCTGCAGAAGCTGTACGTGGAGGCGGCCGAGCGGGCGATCCCGGTCGGCGGGGCGGCGCTGCCCGAGGAACCGCGGGAGATCCGCTTCGAGAACGTCACGTTCAGCTACCCGGGCGAGGCCACCCACCCCGCGCTCGACGATGTCTCCCTCGCCCTGCCGCTCGGCCGGATCATCGCGCTGGTCGGTGAGAACGGCTCCGGCAAGACGACCCTGGTCAAGCTGCTGGCCGGGCTGTACCGCCCCGACCGGGGCCGGATCCTGTGGGACGGCGTGGACGCGGTGACCGTGGACCGGCGGCAACTCGCCGACCGGATCGCGATGGTGGCCCAGAACTTCAAGCGCTGGCCGTTCACCGCCCGCGTCAACGTGGCCGTCGGGCGGTCGGCGACGCCGATCACCGAGGAGCGGCTGGCCGGTGCGGTCGCCGAGGCCGGTGCGCAGGAGGTGGTCGCGGATCTGCCGCGCGGCCTGGACACGCTGCTGGCCCGCGGCTTCAGCGGCGGACATGAGCTGTCGGGCGGTCAGTGGCAGCGGCTCGGGATCGCGCGGGCCGCCTACCGCAAGGGCCGCATCCTGATCGTGGACGAGCCGACCGCGGCCCTCGACGCCCGGGCCGAGCTGGAGGTCTTCGAGAAGATCCGCGCGCTGGCCGGCACCGGTCAGACGGTGGTGCTGATCACGCACCGGCTGGCGTCCGTACGCCACGCGGATCTGGTCCATGTCCTGGACCAGGGGCGGCTGGTGGAGTCCGGGACGCCCGACGAGCTGCTCGCGAGCGGCGGGGTGTACGCGGAGCTGTACGCGCTCCAGGCGGACCAGTTCACGGTGAAGGTGCCCGCCCCGAAGGCGGGCTGACCTCTCAGGCGGCGGCGTCCACGACGTCGCCGCTGCGCACGACAACCAGGAACGCGTCGGTCGCGATGTCCATGACGACCTCAGCCTGCAGGCCCTCCAGACGGCGCGCCTGCGCGAACTCCTCCGCCGGCCACGAGCCACGCGGCCCGCCGGCGGGAAAACGCTCAAGCACCGTTCGCCCGTTCACCCTGTACCTCCCTGTCGTGCTGAAACTCGGAGAGCTTCGTGAAGCCTCATAGAGTTAAACGCCGACAGTACGGTGAACGGCTCGGGAAGTGACGGTACTGAGACATAGTCGACACCCGGCCGCACACTTTCCGCACACAGCCCGCGTCAGCCCTCGTCACCTTCCGGGTCAATCCTCGTATTCGTCGTGATAGCGGACGCGCTCACTGCCCGCAGGCGCCCCGAGCGCCGACGCGCGCCCCTTGGGTTCCTCCCACACCTCCTGCCGCCCCAGCGCGGTCAGATCCAGGAAGGTGGTGGCCGAGCCGAGCCCGTCGAGCCCGCGCTCATAGGTCGAGTAGGTGTGGAACACCCGGTCGCGGTCCCGCAGGAAGCAACTGATGCCGGGCCGCTCGACGAGTTCCCCGTCCCCGTCGAACGTGACCTCGAAATCCCAGTTGAAGCCCCCGCCGCTGGACGAGTACCAGGGCAGCGTCCACCCCATCCGCGCCTTGAACGGCAGGATCTTCGTGTACGGCGCCCTCGACACGGCGGCGAACGTCGTGCCGCGTGCCTTCAGATGGGCCAGGTGCCCGATCTGGTCGAGGAACGCCGAGCAGCTGCGGCAGCCCGCGTCCCACTCGGGCGCGAACATGAAGTGGTAGACGACGAGTTGGCCGCGCCCCTCGAAGAGGTCGAGCAGGGTGGCCTTCCCGTCGCCGCCCTCGAAGAGGTACTCCTTGTCGATCTCCACCATGGGCAGCCCGCGCCGCTCGGCGTTGAGCGCGTCCCGCGCACGCGTGGCCGCCTTCTCCTTGACCAGCAGTTCCTCGCGCGCCGCGCGCCACTGCGCACGCGAGACGATCTCCGGAAGCGACATGGGGCCCTCCTGTGACAACGGTCCGTTGAGGGGTGGACCGGAGGGAGGACGGGAACTCATCGCCGCGTCGGAAAGTTTCTCGGAGAGATTTTCAGAGGGTCGGGGGATGTTCAGAGGAACTTCGTCGCGTACGTCATCGGAGGCTCTTCCCGTACGACACCGGAAGCGCGAGCAGCCCCCGCGCGCGCAGCGACGGCCGCCACCGCACCTCGCCCTCCCCCACGCCCAACTCCAGCCGCGGGAACCGCTCCAGCAGCGCGGCCAGCGCGATCTCCGTCTCGGCGCGGGCGAGCGGTGCGCCCAGGCAGTAGTGGATGCCCTGGCCGAGCGCGAGATGCCCGGAGGTGTCGCGGGCGAGGTCGAGCCGGTCGGGGTCGGGAAACCGGCCCGGGTCACGGTTCGCGGCGGACGCCGACACCCACACCGTCTCCCCGGCGGGGATCGTGACCCCACCGATGGTGACGTCCTCGACCGGGAAGCGCCGGATGGCGAGCAGCGCGGGCCCTTCGTAGCGCAGGAACTCTTCTACGGCCGCTGGGAGTTGGGTTGGGTCCGCGCGCAACGCGGCCAGCTGATCGGGGTGTTGCAGCAGGGCGAGCACCGCGTTGCCGATGAGCTGGACGGTGTTCTCGTACCCGGCGAAGAGGATGAGGAAGGCCAGGGACATCAGCTCGTCCTCGCTGAGCCGGTCGCCCTCATCGCGCACGGCGATCAGGTCGGAGAGGAGGTCGTCACCGGGCTCTTCCCGTTTGTCGGCGAGGAGTTGGGTGAAGAAGCCGAGCATCGCGACGACCGCGCGCTTGCCGGCCTCGGGCGGTGTCCCGGGGGCGGGCGCGACGAGGGTGTCGGTCCACACCCGGAAGTCCCGCCGGTGCCGGTCGGGCACGCCGAGCAGGTCGCAGATGACGGTGATCGGGAGGGGCGCCGCGTAGGAGGCGATGAGGTCGGTGTCGCCCTCCTCCCCCAACGCGTCGAGGAGTTGGTCGGCGGTGCGCCGAATCGGCTTACGGAGCTGCTCCGTTCGGCGCGGGGTGAACGCGCGGCCGACCATGCGCCGGATACGGGTGTGGTCCGGCGGGTCCATGTTGAGGAGGTTCGCGTCGAGCGCGGGCGGCAGCGAGAATCCCTTGTAAGTCCCGGCCGTGGCATGCCTCTTGTCCAGCGAGAGCCGCGGGTCGGCCAGCGCCGTCCGCACGTCGTCGTACCGGGTGACGAGCCAGGCGGGGGTGCCGTCGGGGCCGGCGATGCGGTGCACGGGGGCGCTGTCGCGCAGGCGCCGGTACACGTCGTACGGGTGGTCGAGAAGGCCGTCCGCGAGATCCATGGCAACAGCCTAGAGGCGCGGCTCAGGTGTCGTATTCCTGGATGCGCCGACCATGGCTCCGGTCGACGAGGGCGGGCAGCCGGTCCTCCAACTCCCGTACGACGGCGGGTACATCGAGGGTGAGCAGCTCACGGTCGCGCATCAGGACGCGGCCGTCGACGATGGTGGTGCGGACGTCGGCGGAACGGGCGCTGTGCACGAGGGTGGCGGCGAGGTCGTGGACGGGTTGGGTGTGCGGCCCGGTGAGGTCGACGAGGATGATGTCGGCCCGGCGTCCCGGTGCGAGGGACCCGATCGAGTCACCGAGTCCGACCGCCCGCGCACTCTGGAGGGTGGCGTGGTGCAGGGCCTGACGGGACGTCAGCCACCGCGGATCCCCCTCGGTCGACTTCTGGATCAAGGAGGTGAGGGCCATCGACTCCCACACGTCGAGGGAGTTGTTGGAGGCGGCGCCGTCCGTGGCGAGCCCGACGGGGATGCCGAGGGCGCGCAGGGCGCGGATCGGGGTGGTGTCGGGCCAGGCGAACTTGAGGTATCCGCGGGGCGCGGTGGCGACTGCCGTACGGCCGCTCGCGCGTTCCAGGACGGGGAGGTCGCGGTCGATGATGCCGGTGCCGTGGGCGATGAGCAGGTCGGTGGCCAACAGGCCGGTGCGGTCGAGGACTTCGATGGGTGTGATGCCGTGCCGGGAGAGGCTGGTGTCGGTCTGGTCGCGGTTCTCGGCGGCGTGGATGTGGACGGGGAGGCCGTGTTCCAGGGCGAGTTCGGCGGTGGCGGTGAGGTCGGCGTCGGTCACCGTGTAGGGGGCGTGCGGGGCGAGGGCGGTGGTGATGCGGCCGCCGGCGGTGCCCCGGTGCCGTAGCGCGAACTCCACGGATTTCGCCCGGCCTTGAGGACCTTGGGAGGAGAAGTAGGCCTCGCCGAGATGGGCGCGGATCCCGCACTCGGCGACCACGGCGGCCACCGTGTCCATCGAGAAGTAGTGGTCGGCGAAGCAGGTGACACCGGCGCGGATCATCTCGGCACAGGCGAGCCGCGCCCCCAACTCCACTTCTTTTTCGGTGAGGTTGGACTCGACGGGCCAGACGACGTCGTTGAACCACTCCTCCGTGGGCAGATCCTCGGCGAGTCCGCGCAGCGCGACCATCGGCGCGTGGGTGTGGCAGTTGACCAGCCCCGGCAGGGCGATCTGCCCGCGCGCGTCGATGCGCTCGACGGCGGCCAGACCGGCAGCTTCCGGCGCGCTGGTGACGGACTCGACGAGCCCGTCCCGTACGACGATCGCGGCGTCCCGCTCGAAGCCGATCCGCTCCTGGTCGTCGTGGACGAGGACGGTGCAGCCGGTGATCAGCAGATCGGCGGGAGCGGTGGTGGGCGAGCCGGCGGGAGCGGTGGTGGGAGAGTCACTCACTCTCCCAACGTACGGCGTCCTCCTCGCCCCGCGTGAGCCGAACCGCGCATCCCGGCTTTGCGCTGTCGTGCGCCGCCCCGGACCAGCACGCTTGCCTCATCACCAAGGCTTCTGGAAGGGGCCCGCATGCTCCTCGGCACCTGGAATCTGGAGAACCTGTACCGTCCCGGCGGCCCGTTCGGGCCCAAGGACAAGGCCGCCTACGAGGCGAAGCTCGCCGCTCTCGCCGCCGTGATCACCGAACTGGACCCGGTCCTGCTGGGTGTGCAGGAGGTCGGGGAGCCCGAGGCGCTCCAGGATCTGACCGGGATGCTGGGCGGCGAGTGGCACATCGCCCTGTCCGCGCATCCGGACGTCCGGGGCATCCGGGTCGGCTTCCTCAGCCGGACCGCACCTCGGGTGATCGCCGACACGAACACGTTCCCACCGAAGCTGCGCCCGGTGCAGTCCGACGACTCGGGCGCCGAGGAGCCGACCGCGGGCCGCGGCTTCCTGGCGGTGGAGGTGGCGACGGACTCCGGCCCGCTGACGGTGGCGGTCGCCCATCTGAAGTCGAAGCTGCTGACGTACCCGGGCGACCGATTCTTCCCCCGCGACGAGGGCGAACGGGCCCGCTACGGCGCCTACGCCCTCTACCGGCGGGCCGCCGAGGCGGCAACCCTGCGCGCGCTGGCCGACGAACTGCTCGCCGGTGACGGCCGTACCCGGGACGTGGCCGTGCTCGGCGACATGAACGACGAGGTGCAGGCCGCGACCACCCAGCTCCTGCTCGGCCCGCCCGGCTCGGAGATCGGCACGCCCGGCTACGACAGGCCGGACCAGGGCGACATGGCCCGCCTGTGGGACGTGGCGCCGCTCATCCCCGCCGACCAGCGCTACTCCCGGATCAACTCCGGGCGCCGCGAGCTGATCGACCACATCCTGCTCAGTCATCACCTGGTCCACCGGGTGACGGCGGCGGGGACGGGCCTGCCCGGTGAGGGCACGCTGCGGCTGCCGTCGGTGGGCCCGGACCCGGCGGCGCGGCGCGAGGCGCCGGGGTCGGATCACGCGCCGGTGTGGGTGCGGGTGGAGTGACCTGGCCGAGTCAAGTGGCTAGACGGCGATGGGGAGTTCGATCGCCCGCAGGCCGACCCGTCCCCGCCCCCGCTCGAACTCCTCCAGCAGCTCGGTGAGTTGCTCGATGTGCCGACGCGTGAGCCGCCCTGTGTCGTCGAGGTGCACGGCACAGGCGGTGGTGGTGTCCACGAGCCGTTCGAGGACGGCCGCGACCTCGTCCGTACCCTCTGTGTGCCGGGCGAGGGCGGGGAGTTCGGCGGCCGAGACTGCGATGGCGCCGCGGGCCTCGGCGAGCGTGCGGTAGGCCTCGCGGCGCAGGGTCCAGCGTTCGGCGCGGTCGCCGGACTCGCTCAGCACATGGACGAGGTAGGCGTGCGCGGCCCCGCCCGCCGCCGCGAGCCGGGCGCGTACGCCTCCGCCGCGCTCCCCCGGCATCGGCAGATGCCCGACGATCAGCACGATCGCGCAGGCCAGCAGCGTCTCCCCGATCCGGCTGGCGGAGGCCTGCGGTTCCCCGCCGACCATCACCAGGGAGAGCACGAGGACGGTGACCACGGCGGTCTGGGCCGCGAAGTGCCGCGTGGCGACGGGAATCAGCGCGCCACTGAGCGCCACGAGCGCGACGAGCCCTTCGGGCCGAGGCAACACGGCGGCGAACCCAGCAAAAACGAGCGCCCCCAGCACGGTCCCCGCCGCCCGGCTCAACGCCCGCGAGGCGAGCGGCCCGAGGTCGGGCTTGACGAGGAAGACGGCGGTCGCGGGCAGCCAGTACCAGTGCTCGTGCTGCCCGTACCAGCGGGCCTGATGCAATGCCTGCGCGACGGCGACACTGGCCCCGAAGCACAGAGCCACCCGCAGCCCGTACTCCCGCCCCCCGGCCCCAAAGGCCGTACGGAGCAAGGACGTTGCGGTCCTCCGCCGCGCATGCAGATCACTCCCCTCCGCCTGGTCGAAGGCGTCGGCGGCGTGCAGCAGCGCGTCGTCGAGGGCGCGCAGCGCGGGCGCGGAACGGTTGGGCGCGGGCAGCGGCCCGGTGGGCGCGTTGTCCCGCACGGCGGCGGCCAGCCGACGCGGCCCTTCGCCCGCCCGGGCCGACACCGCCTCCCCGGCCCAGGCGAGCGCGGTCGCGGCCTCGGCCAACGGCAGCGCGGCGGCGTACTGCCCGTGCAGCCGCCGCTCGGCCGCGGAACTGGCATACCGCCGCAGCCGGGGCCCGGCGAGCGCGTCCTGCGCATGATCGAGAGCGGCGGTGAGCGCGACGCGCCGGGCCGTGGCCTCCGGCCCACCAGCTGCGTCGAGCAGCGCCGCTATCGCGTCGTACACGGCGGCTACGGCGTCCCGCTCGCCGTCGAAGCGGTAGTCACCGGCGATGGCGCCGGGCGTGGGCAGCGCCAGCCGCAGCCCGACCAGCCACGCGGCGCCGGCGAGAAACGCGAGGGCCCGCTGCCAGCCCGGTTCGGGCAGCGGCATCCCGGCACCGATGGCGGAGGCGACCAGCAACTGCGTACCGGCACCGGACGCGACGGGCCCCACCGCACTGAAGCTCCCGGCGACCAGCCCGATGCCGGTGAGGAGCAACGTCAGTACAACGGCCCCGACATGCTCCCCGGCGTACGTCCCGACCAGCAGCCCTGCGCCGCCCGCGAGGGCGGGCCCGCCGAGCCGCTTGACGGAGGCCCGGCGGCTGCCGGGCCGGTCGTTGATCCCGGCGAGCATCGCACCGAGCGCGGCCAGCACCCCGAGGGACGTGCGGTCGGCGAGTACGGCTGCCGTCAGCAACGGCCCGGCGGCCAGCGCCCCTCGCGTGACCGCGCTCCAGGGAACCGGCCCGCGCTGGGCCCGGAGCGTGTGGGCGAGCCAGGGCGGAAGGGACAGCGCGACGGTACGTCGGGACACAGGGCTCCTGTCGTGGCGAGGGCGGGGTGGGCCTTCGGGCGACGGTGGCCGGGGCTGTGGCTCAAGCTGGGTCAGCAGCTGTGGTGTCTACGGTAGATCGCGTGCCGGTGCGGAACGGGCCGGTCGTATTTCGCGGGTGTGAAGGTTGGCCGTAGAGCCGCTTTCTTTATGAACGCAACGCCGAGATGAGCGCTTCCGCGTCGGAAACCGCGCGGGCGAGGGCCTCGGGTTCGTTTCGCAGCCCCGCCACGATGTCGTCGACCGGTCGCAGCCCGGCCCGCTCCAGCAGCCGCTTCTCGTTCGTCACCCACTCCCCTCGCCCCGCCAGCACTCCGTGCCCGGCCTGTACGGCGGCCACGGCGAGCGCACCGGCGACCTCGGTGAGGCGGCCTTTCGGGGCGTGGTTGGCCTGCGTGTACGCGAGGGTGGCGTGGGCGGTGCCGCGCCAACGGTCGGCGGCGGAGAGCCGCAGCTTCGCGGGATAGCTGTCCGGGCAGGGCAGTTCGCCCCGCAGCACACGGTTGATCGCCAGTTCGGCGACCACCAAGTAGCTGGGGATTCCGGCGAGATGGAACAGCAACGGCTCCACCCGGAAACGCCCCTCCTCCGCCTCCGCCAACTCCCGCTCCACAACGTCGAGATCGCGATAGTGCACGTCGACGCGCCGCCCGTCGACCGTCAGCCAGGCACCCCCGTTGAAGACCCCACCGCCCCACCCGCCGACCTCGGAGACCTCGCCGTCCCAGCCGAGGGCGCGGAGGTCGGCCGGGTCGAAGGGGCCGCGGTAGTAGACCGCCAAGTCCCAGTCGCTGTCCGGGCGGTGGGTGCCCTGGGCGCGGGAGCCGCCGAGGGCTACGGCCCGGACGGTGGGGAGGGTGGCGAGGCGGTCGGCGGTGGTGTCGAGGAACTCCGCGTCGTCGTCGGACATGTCAGACATGGACGTAGGCACGGCTGCGGCTCCAACTGGTCGTCCGGGGACGGGAATCGCCGGAAGCGTACGCAGGCGGCGCACCCGGCGCCACGCGATATCGCGGGGCAGCGGGCCTCGTAGGCGGCGAGGCGGAGATGCCGAGTAGGGGATGCCAAGTACATGTGCAGCGTTACGCAGGTCGTCCTCCCCGGTTCTCACGGGACGGCTTACCCTACTGTGGGAACCGGGGAGGACGATCATGAGACGTAGGCAGCGCAGGCGACGAGGTCCGGGTGGTCCGTCGCAGATCACGGCCAAGCTGACCATCCCGTTCGTCGGCGAGATCTCGGGCACCTGGGAACCGGCCGACGCGGAGCGCAGCGCGGCCTGGGAGTTGTACCTGGAGCTGGTCACCCGGGTCTCCGTCGAGGAACTCTCCGCCGACGAGGGCTTCCTGCGCGAGGCCCTGACCTCCCTCTACACCTTCTTCGGCACCACCCGCGAGATCCTCCGCCGCTACGGCCCCGAGATCGCCCCGCGCCTGGCTCCCGGCCACGTCAGCTTCGCCGTCCTCGCGGTCACCGTCCTCAACCGCGTCCTGCGCCCCCTGCTCGCGTCCTGGCATCCCCGTCTCGCGGCCTACGAGTCGCAACGGCCTGCGGGACGCGATCCGGTGGCGTGGGAGCGGGAGTGGGAACACTCGGACGAGCTGCGCGGGGCCATCGCGGAGGTGCGGGGTGCGCTGATGTCTCTGGCGCGGACCTTGCAGGAGGTGGCCGGGGTCAGCGACCTCATCGACCTGCCCGCACCGCGCACTCCCGATGACGCGACGGCGGGACGGACCGGGACGCCCTCTCCCGACGCTCAGCGGAGTCCGGACGCTTCCGGACGCTGAGGACGTGCTCGTGTCCGCCCGGCGGTGGCGGGTCGCTCTCGCAGCCTGAGGCCGGGCCCGCGGGCCGATTGTCAGTGGTGCGCGCTTCACTGGAGTGGTCACTGAGAGTCACCACGGGGAGCGGCCGATGGCAGCGCACGAGACGAATGAGAGCGGGCAGGGGCGAGGGCAGCCGCAGGGGTTGGGGGGCGGCAGTGACTCGCGCGTCGCTCGTACGCATCTGTCGGTTGCCGGGTTGCGCGCGCGGGGATGGACGGCCGGGATGGTGCGTCAACTGCTCGGTGAACCCGATCACTTCCGGGTCAATCCGTATTCTCGGGCGGCTCCACGGATTCGGCTGTACTGCGTCGAGCGGGTCGAGGCCGCTGAGCGGAGTGAGGAGTTCCGGGCGGTGACGGCGGCTGCCGTGCGGCGGTCCGCTGCGGCGCGGGTCGTTGCTCGGCGCAGGCTGCGGGAGGTACTGGCGCGGATCACGGCCGAGCCGATCGACGTGCCGCGCCTGGCTCCGCGCGAGTTGGCGGCGCTGGCAGTCGAGTACCGCGATCGGCGGGACGGTGCGCTCGGCACGGTCGGGAGTGCCGATCCCGGCGGGCTCGACCGGTGGAAGGTCGACTGTCTGCGGCACCAACTGGCGCGCTACGACGAGTTGTTGGACGGGCTGTACGGGGGTGCCGGGTGGGCCGCCGGCGAGGAGTTGCTCCGGCGGCGGGTCTATGCCGCGATTGCCGAGGCGTATCCGGTTCTTGCACGGGAGTGCGAACGCCAGTTGTCCGGGCGGGAGGGCGGTCCGCCTTTGGAATGACCCGCCCGAGCGGCGACGCGACCCGGCCGGGCGGAAATTCGGATGCGGGCGCCGTTGTCCACGTGGTCGGCTGGCGGCCGTATTGCTCCAGCTGCCGATCGCCGACGATCGATTGACCGACCCCTGGGAGACCCCGTGCTCGAACGCGTCACCGCCCCCGGCCTCTTCCCACCGCCCACGTACTCCCACGCCACCGTCGTCGAAGCCGGCACGAAGCTCGCCTTCCTCGCCGGGGCGGTCCCGCTCGACGCCGACGGCAAGGTGGTCGGGGCGGGGGACGCGGTGCGGCAGGCCGAGCAGGTGCTGGTGAATCTCGGTGCGCAACTTCGGGCGGTCGGCAGCGACTTGGGGCAGGTTGTGGCGACGGACGTCTACGTCGTCAGCAGCGAGCCCTCGGTGCTGTCCGCCGTGTGGGAGGTGGTCGAGGCGTCCGGGCTCAGTGCGGGGCCGCATTCGTCGACGCTCGTCGGCGTGGCCTGCCTCGGATACACCGGGCAACTCGTGGAGATCACGGCGACAGCCGTCGTACCGGAAGAGGAAGAGGTGGCGCAGTCGTGAACCCCGACTCCGAGGTGGTCGTCACGATCCGGCGGGCGACCGGCCCCGATGCCCGACCCGCGGCCGACGTGTGGCTGCGTTCGTTCGCCGCCGCGCTGCCGACTGTCGTCAGTCCGCGGTCCGCCGACGACGTGCGCGACTACTTCCGGGACGTCGTCGTGCCGCTGCGCGAGATCTGGGTGGCCGATGCCGGGGATAGGGACGGCGGCGGGCTCGTCGGGCTGATGGTGATCAACGGCGATCTGTTGTCCCAGCTGTACCTCGATCCGGACTGGCGCGGGCGCGGCCTCGGGGACCGGTTCGTCGGGCTCGCGAAGGAGCGGAGTCC
>Ga0307507_10011248_pt1 | contig 11346 bp, 20 predicted proteins | sample 7_EM_MG_FD_207223 | JGI IMG/M metagenome (GOLD analysis project Ga0307507, IMG submission 207223) | Populus trichocarpa ectomycorrhiza microbial communities from riparian zone in the Pacific Northwest, United States - 7_EM | ecosystem: Host-associated > Plants > Roots > Unclassified | place...
TTTGACATGGCTAGGATATTTTTCAACAGAATATATCCACTGAAACATTTCCAGTCACAATATTCATGGTCAAACATTTTTTATCCAATACAGGGATATATTTTCTTTCAAAGGCAAAAAAATAAACAGCTGAAGGACCTATTAGCCTTGATTGAGGTGGGTGACTGAAGTTTCAATTTTTATCATTTTCTAGCTGTTTTTGAAGTACAAATAGATAAGTTTCCTTCTTTGGAAATATATCCTGGACCCTTAAAACATTACATTTACCATGTCAACAACAGTGTGCAATATTGTTATCTTTCTTCTATTTTTGTGTGAATTTATGGCTATATTTTGGCAGATTTCTATATTTAGAAGTAGATCCTGGACCCTGAACACAGCCCCTCCAATATTATAGCAACAGTAGATACCATTTTTTATTTTTTCTGATTTTTTTTCTTATTTTTGAGCTATTTTTCATCATTTTCTAGGTTTGTTCTATAATTAGATATGGACTCTGAACCCTGAACACAGCCCCATCATCATCATGGCAACAGCAGATATTATTCTTATTTTTTTCTAATTTATAGTCAATTTTCATCATTTTTTTAACTGTTTTCTATTTTTAGATATTGACCCTGAACCCTGAATACTGATTGCAACAGAAAATCAGATTCAAATTTTTTGCTCATTTTATTCTGATTTTTAAGCAATTTTTTGTCATTTCTTGCTTATTTTCTATAATTAGATATGGATGCTGAGCCCTGAACACAGCCCCTTCAATACTATGGCAACAACAAATACCATTCATATTTTTGCCTCATTTTCTGGATATTGTTCAGGACTTTCTGGCTCACTTTCTGTTTATAGTAAAATGTTCCCATGGTGTTGAAAGGTAAATCAATCAATGAATGAATGAAATTTTTTCCTAAGTCCTCAGTTGATAAAGAATGAGTCTTACTTGTAAACTTGTAAGGACTCATAAAAATTTACTTCCAGCATGCAAGTGTTGCACGGAGAATGAATGGAGGACCTGGGCCAATGTTGAAACGTAAGACTGGATATGTGGATGATGAAGAGTCTAGAGAGCCTACAACTTGAAGGAAGCTTGGTGAGATGAGCATTGACTGATAGCTATATAAAGGATGTAAATTATCCATGATAAAGTCATCATGAGTGAAACTTGCTCTTACAAAGCTTACTACAAAGTTTACAATGGTGGTTCCATCACATTTTCAGCAAATTTCAGAGTTTCCCAGCTATGATGTACTTCCCTAACGGGCGTCTTGCACAGCTTTTGCATGACCGTAACTGAGTGCACATGATCAATTATATTCTTTGCTTCAAACATCTTGCATCTCTTTTCTTCTTCATTTTGCTTGTATCTGATATAACAGTGGTGGATGTATAGAACTATCACACTTATTTCTCTAAGTCCCACCACTGTTATACAAGCTGACAAATGACATCATACTCATTTGTACAGTGGTTTGTATGTCAGGTAATTCTGCTGCACAGCAGAGCCTGAATTTCTACACTCTTTTCTGTTCAGGCCAATGTGATCATGGGTCCATCGGCAGATCAGGGTTATACTATGATGCCACTAACATTCTCAAGACCACCATTTGATGCTGGACATGACCCACCCTCCTCCCTGGACTGCACCCAACTGCATGGAAAGTAGGGAATGTCATAGGTTTACAAACCTGTGCAGGTTGGTGCTACAGGTGACTGCAGGTGTGGGTACAGCATGTGAGTTTGCACCCCTCACTCAACCTGTGTCTGCGACATGGGTTTGATGGGTTGTTGACAGGTCTTCCAGCATTTTCCAGTCAGTGTGATCGAGTCACATGCAGCCACGGCATGGTTTTCTCCTACCACCACTTTCACCAAACTTTCACCACCCATCTCCCAGCTCACTCCCAACTGCAGCCATCTGCCCACACATGCCCTCCCCCCTCCAGAGGGATGTGGGCTGGCTTGATCTTACTTGATTGGGGGGAATGGCAGGAAGAACATAAGGGGGTACCCAGCAAGTGGGAGGCCCAGTTGGTGTGTCATGAGAACAGGCCAATGGCCTGTTCTTGCTCATCCCTCTTTCCTGAACCCCAGCTAATGCCCTTAGAACCCACATGATGCATACTGCCTGTGTAGCAACCACCACAACAACCAGCCAAGGCCCACCCTGACTATCTGACCCATGCAACAACATGAAGAATGCAATGCGCATGTACAACAAGGCAGAGTGGCAAACAACCCACAAAAGCCTACCAGTGATGAGGAGCACCCACTCCAACCACCCACAAATGATGACCACCCACCACAACAAGAAACGGGCCCAACCACACATGAAAAACGAGGAGCACCCATCCCTCACACCCATGAACAATGGCACAAAATGGGCACAAATGACAACAACTGCCCACCATCAACCCACCAGCAACAAGGAGTGCCCACTCCAACCACCCCTGAATGACAAGCAGTGCACCTCAACCACTCACGAACAATGACTGCCCACCACACAAAATGTGCATGACCACCCACAAACAACCCGCCAATGACATGGAACATCCATCCCAATCACCTCCACTGGGGTGCATGCTCTGCACCCTGGTCACTGACTTTCTGATCCTCGCAAGGCTGCATGGCAGTGTCCATTGAGACTTGCACTGCTCTTGCAAGGTTCATGGGTCATTTCTGGAGCCATAACCCTGTGCAGGTTGGGGTACCTGTGGGTTTTTATAAACCCTCTACCTGTACCTGCGAAAACCCATACCCATGGACGCAGGTACATTTTGACAGGTATGGGCACAGGTTACTCTGGAAAACACCAGGGTAGCCCATGACATTCCCTAATGGAAAGCCCATGCTGCTGTATTTTATAAAGGCAAAGTATGGGCTTTTGGCAGTGGGAGCAGGTTGACCATGTTGAACCATGTGTGGACATTGGAGGTTGGACCAGGGAGAAATGGGGTGGTGGGGCTGACAGGGGAAAGGTGGATGCACTGGGAGGAGGTGGAGATGTCTGGATGGAAACCTACCATACTGCGACACTTATTTGGGAACCTGGGAGTGTTTTCTCTCCCCTTCACTTGCTGACAAACTAATCAATTGAAAAGATACCCTCATTTGGAGCATTGTAGAACAACAATTGCCCACCCACTGCAGACTCACACAATATGCCACACAAGTTGGATCATACATATTCATTGTGGGGGGACACAACACCAGTGAATACTGCTCTGATCTCCTCCCCTTCATCCTTGTCTCCCTATGTGATGCACCATCCTGGGGAAATGCCTGGTGCTTGTGGATACCATGTGACGATTCTTGCAAATAGCTGCATGTTCTTGTTTGGGGGGCATAATGGCCAAAGTGTTTGATGATGGATTTGGTGGTGGGTGCATAATTGCTGCAGATGTTGGGTTTTTCAATTGAGGGTTAGCTTGGATGGGTTGCACTGATTGTATCATAAGCTAATGTTGACACTGTGTATTTTTTTATTTTTTTATTTCTGTTTGGGAAAGTCAACTTCAGAGGAGGACATCTGCAGACAGCCTCCTACTTCAACTTCAAACTCCTCTATGCTCTGCTTGTCAGCCACTGTACACCTGTACAAATCCCTGCACTTTTTGGCTCTGTACTTTCCAATTCACAGATGGCCTCCAACTTTGAACCAGATCTGTTCCCAAGGTAATGACCAAGTTCAACAGAAAATCTTCATGGCTACTTGCCTCTTTTTTTATACATCCTTCTTTCTTTCAGATGGCTTGACATCATCTGCCCTCCATTTCTCTAATTTGACTCACATCTAACCCGATGATTCAATCAGGCAGCATAAGAGTACAATAAGAGTACATGCAATGCCTTGTAATTTTTGTATCAGTGTGAATTTAAGTCATCTGCTCATTCATCTCTTCAAGAATTTCAAGTTTTCATGTCTTCTCCCAAGTCCAACATCTAGTGAGCATCAAGAAAAAGATTACACAGCCTATGCATAGGGAAGTTTACACAGTCCAATTACTGGTAATTACCATTTTGAGTGAAAAGACATGCCATCAATTTTCATGGGAAAAAGGATAAATTCTGTGTTAGAGCACTGAATGAAACCTCGATTCTTGGGATAATAAACGAGTCTCTTCATAAACTCAGAGGACTCATAACATTAAGACAGCCTATTTGTTGTTATTTTATTGGGAGGGTGGGTTATCTTCTGACATCCTCGAGTTCTGTCTCTGTCGTTGTTGTCTTGGCCAGTCCAAACACAACCTCCTCTCAAGCTGTATCCGTCATTGTTATCTTAGCCAGTCCAAATGCAACCTCCTCTCCAGCCATGTCTGTCATTGTTGTCTTGGCCAGTCCAAATGCAACCTCAAACACATTTCATCCTCTTCCTCCTTGCCATCTGCCACTCTGAATACTATAATCATGGCTTCTGATCAGTATCTGTTGGACAAAAAGCAATTTATGGCCCAGACTCTGTCAGATCCCTTGAAAATTGTCAAGAATGGCATGCTTTGCTATCACAAAAACCGCGATGCTTGGTTTCTGTATTTGTACAAGGTGGAAAGTCACCCTTTGGTTCACAACACTGATGTCATAAAGCATATATATGTCTATGTGGAGGACACAAGAACTACAGCAATGCATGGAAAGTGCTTATTTGAAAAGGATATGAAAGTACCACTGGGTCCAGATAAAACTATGGTGAGTCATGGTATGCAAATAAAATTATCAATGTAAATGTGATTAACAATTCATTATTTAGGCCTCTTTGAGCTTGAGGAGGGCTCTGTCATTTATGTTTGAAAAAGGAGGGATGACAACCTTCAAGATCCAAAAATGGATGTGGTTGTGGCTTGGTTGTAGGTGGGTGTGTAAAATAGCCAATTTTTAATGAAATATAAATTGACATTGTGAAAGTTGTCAAAGATTTAATCCTGACATGCTGCTGGAGTTCACAGCTGTTCGTGATGGCCTCCTCAGCAATGAAGATAGTGTGACACTGGAATGGCCTGTTCTCATTGATGGTGTGCTTGTAGGGGGGAACAGCTCTAGAGCAAAGCAGTATACAAGGCATCAAAGACACCAGGTGCTACACCAATACTCTTAGTCACCAACATCCACGAGATGTTGTTGGGATTACAGCATCAGCAAAAATTTATGATGGAAAAATGACGGAAATGCAGAAAACAAGAAAACACATGGCTGCAGTGAGTTCTATATCTTGTCTTTGTTTAATCAAACTTGAACTTTCTGTAGCTCAGAGCTGCAGTGACTATGGAATCCATGGAGGCATGCACCCCGAAAGACTACCTGGCTCTTCTTAAAGAACATTCTGAAGTCGATAATATTCCATGTATAGGCAATGATAGAAATGTCGTGGCACCTGCACAACAAGTAAATATTGCAGCTGCTGTGACTCATGAGTCATGCAGAAGTAAGTATTACTGTTAAGAAGTCAATATATATATTAAAACCAAGTTTCAGAAAAAGGGCTTGAGGGCATGGGTAACTTTGGAACTCTAGATGGACATGTAGATTGTTTAGACTGCATTGGATGCCTTATGACCATGATGGCAATGTCTCGTCTTCCTGAGGGTTACGAGGATGGAAGATTCCACCTGTTGGCTCTTGGTGTCTATGTATGGCTGGACTTCAGAGCTCTTTACACTCCTCCACCTATTCCTACCAGACTCCTACTGGACAGGACTAGGACTTGGACAAATTTCTTGTTGGCTGATCACCATACAAATTTTGTATCCCAGTCCTAGTGGAGTCCTACTAAATCCCTAGTGGAATGATCCCAAATCACAAGGAATTGTGGATTCCTAAGGAATGGGTACAGTGGAGTCCAGTACAAGGAGTCCAGTAGGAATCCAGTAGGAGTCCAGTTGGAATTTCTGAGTACAAGGAGTCCAGTATTTGTCATTATTGTTGTTATGATATAATATAAAAAAAGCACACAGTCAAGGAATCGAACACTTGACCTTGGGAACACAGCCACAACAACAATAATGGACACTCAACCATTGCACCATGAAGGCTTTACTATGTAGAAATATTTTATGTTATACATACCAACTGTTTAAGCCCTTTCCTAGATAGGACATTGGCAAATTCCACAAGTGGGAATTCTGCCAAAACCATCAACCACAACCTTCCATGTCACCACCATCATCAGCCAAACCCATGGGACATGATGACAACGATGCAGCGTTGTCTGATGGTGACAACACATGACATTGTCACTGTCTACAGTGAGTCATCCATCCACATCCTCCTTACTCACTTTCACATGGCTTCCAGGTGCCACATCACTGACAGCGACATGGCAACCAAATGACAAATGACAATGGAATCATCATTCATTGTTGGCCATTTTCAATGCAACAAACAGTGAGTACTCCCAGCCCAATCCACCTAAGATGACCCACCAACAGACAACAACATCACAACAACAATGATGGACGACGATGACAACACAACAGACAACGGCCCAGCACTACCCCATGAATGGCAAACACAGCCCAGCACCACCCATGAAACAGCACCCACAAACAATGACAACAGCCCAACACCACCCCACGAATGGCAAACACAGCCCAGCTCCACCCCATGAACCAGCACCCACAAACAATGACAATGGCCCCATGCATGGCAACAACAGCCCACTAGTAGCTGCCAACTGCATCAATGTATTACAGGCAGGTGCTGTAGGAAAACTTGATCAGCTACTGTAAATGAATGAAATTAATTTTCACCCATTCATGGCACCTGTTTCATTCCAAGTCCCTGCAACAAGAGAATGAAATTTCTTTCATTCTCTTTCATTCCTGCCACAAAACATTTCATTTATCATTTCAATGGCAACTTCATTCCATCATGGCAATCTCATCATTTCAGGGTCCAGTGCACATTTCCATAAAAGAAATTGCATTTACAAATAAATAAAATGTGCATATTTATAAATAAATAAATGGAATATATACATTTACAAATAAATAAAATAGCAGAAAAAATAGAAAAAAAAATGGGGTATGGTGCTGTTTTCAGGGTCCATTGCACATTTCCATATATAGAAGGTAAATCTGTATTAAATGTAAAAATAACAATAGAATAGGTGAAAAATTAGAAAGAAAATAGGGATGGTTGGTGATGATGTTGGGTGATGTTTTCAGGGTCCAGTGCGCACTTCCAAATAAGGAAATGTGCGCTTTTCTAAATGAAAAATAGCAGTAAAATAGAGGAAAATCAGGGGAAAAAATAGGGGATGGTGCTCACTGTTGATGATGATGTTGGATGTGCTGTTTTCAGGGTCCAGTGTGCATTTCCTGTTATGGAAAGTGGGGCTGTGCTGAATGTAAAAATGTCAGAAATATATTGAAAAATCAGAAAAAATAGAGGCTGTTGGTGATGATGTTACATGGTCTTTTCAGGGTCCATTGTACATTTCCTTATATGGAAGTGCTAAATAGAAAAACAACGAAAATATATATATATATATCAGAAAAAAATGGAGATTGTTGGGGATGACATTGGGTGGTATTCTCAGGGTCCATTGTATATTTCCATATATGGAAGATAAGTTATGCTAAATGGAAAAACAGCAAAAACCTACAAAGAATCAGAAAAAAGTGGAGTTGGTTGGTGATGGTGTTGGGTGGTGTTTTCAGGGTCCAGTGTATATTTCCATATATAGAAGGTGAGGCTGTGCTAAATGTAAGAACAGTAAAAATATATGGAAAAAACATCAGAAAAAATTAGAGATGGTTGGTGATAATGTTTAGTATTTATATACCATCAAGCACTGCATTCAGGGTCCATATCAGGGTCCTCTGCATATACTCCAAAAAGGAAATCTCAGCTGATATCACCAAAAAGTGAAGAAAAACAACATGCAAATGGTTTTACCTATCAGGGTCCATCTAATGGGTTGTTGGGAGGGTGGTCACATGACCAATTGCCTAAAATGGTTAAAAACCAAAGCTGTAGCCCTGCACTGTGGCTTTCAGAATCAGTTGGAATTATGTTCTGAAGTGCTTCCATTGTTATGAGATTTATTCAAGACTACTACCAATGGTGAATGGCAAGTGCAGCTGAGTTATAAGTCTTTGTTAATCTTCATTGATGATTCAGTAGAAAGACAACCTTGAATTTAGTAAACCTTTTTCATCATTTCCTGCCTTTGAATTTAAGTATAACAACACCTCCAAGTACTGTTTAGCCCATCATCCATCTCCATTATTGCAGTCCTCAAAGAAATTATATCAAAGTTGACTATGCTTAGAGTTAGAAGAGTACTTATTAATATGAAAGTACAGAATAGCCTCTTCTGATGTGAAAGAGAGCTTGGAATGATGATGTCAAGACCATAGAGTATGACCAAACCAATGATGTAAGAATGGAAAAAAGTCAACTCATCTCAATTATTCTATCATGTTCCCATACACCTACATATAGTGAAGGACACCACAAACTATAAGTCAGAAAAGCAGACTAAATACTTTTATAGTCTTGCAACAACATGCCAAAAGCCCATACAAAGCCAAGGACACTATAAACTATAAGTAAGAAAAGCAGACTAGAAACTTTTGTAGTCTAAAAATGCAGACAATACAAACTTTTGTAGTTTCAAAATGTGGACACTACAAACTTTTGTAGTTTCAAAATACGGACACTACAAACTTTTGTAGCCTCAAAGTGTGGACACTATAAAATTTTGTAGTCTCAAAATGTGGACATCACAAACTTTTGTAGTCCCAAAGTGCAGACTGAGGGTTAGGGTTTGTAGTGCCAAAGTGCGGACACTACAAACTTTTGTAGTCTCAAAATGTGGACATTACAAACTTTTGTAGTCTCAAAGTGTGGACTGAGGGTTAGGGTTTGTAGTGCCAAAGTGCAGACACTACAAACTTTTGTAGCCTCAAAGTGCAGACATTACAAACTTTTGTAGTCTCAAAGTGTGGACTGAGGGTTAGGGTTTCAAGTGCCAAAGTGCGGACACTACAAACTTTTGTAGCCTCATCTACTTCATTTTGTTCACTTTCCTCCACCCAAAAATGGTTGTCAAAAGCCCAAATACGACGCTTTGGGTCTTCGCCTGTCAGCTTGCCAACCACTCCCCCTTTTCAACAACAATCATTTGACTTTTCAACTTGTCCATCTTTGGACACTTTTCAACTGGACCAAGACGAGCAATTGTCACCCAAAGAGCCAATGTCACCAATCCTGATCAACAACATGAGTGATAAATCATCATCAACATACAACACCCACTCAATTTCTCCTTCTGTCCCATTATGAGACCTCTACCAACACCCAGTGTCTCATCATCCATACCCTTCCACCCCTTTCTTAAAGCGGTGATCCTTATCATCTCCTTTCTGTTGACTCAAAATGTTTGGGGGGCAACACATTCCTATGGTTGGCAAGGGAAGACACCCATCATCAACGGCTTTGCAGCCCACGTCAATAACATGAGTGCCTACAATAACATCACCTCCATCAACAGATTCATGGCCTACATCAATAACCCAAGCACCTGCAAAGGTTTCATCTACGTCAATGGCTTCACATTCCACACCAATGGCTTCATGGTCCACACTGACAGTGCCCTATGTTCCCAATCCAGCTTGCGATGTACACCAGGATGACCAGTGGTTGTCTGAAGAGTCACCATCGCTGGTTGTGATTGACAACTCAGGTGATATGTTGTCACCAATGCACAACACCCCTTTGGTACAGTCACCTGCCCCATTGCACGACCCTTGCCGATGCCAGGTAGCTCTCCGTTCATGCCCTCCTACACCTCTCCTTTCAAAACAATGATGTTCATCCTCACCGCCTACTGTCTGTTACCTCAAAAACACACAAACGAGCGCTTCCATGGTTGATGAGGATGAGTGCTCAAGGACATCAACAACACCTCTACCTAACAACACCCCACTGAGCTCCTTCAACTGAATTACCAGCAGACGCATTCGTGCACCACCCAGTCCCACCTCACCTTCCACATCATCCAACAACCCAAGCAGAAGCTTCTCCCCCATCAGTTTGCCTCCATACAGTGTTGAACAAACATTCTCCCAACCACACTCTTGTGCCAAATCTGAGCTGATCAACAACTTTGAGTGCTCTTTGCCTGACGACAACATCCTCACCCTCAACGCCTCCTGTTCTCAACCACCATCACCAATCATGAATGGCAACCATCAATCCTCCCACTTGCCTCCCTTCTGTCGACACAAAAAATTTCGTGGGTGACAATTATTGAGATCACAGGCCAGGCACACCCATGATCAGCAATGGAAGCTGTTTGCCTCCCTCGACAAATCCGCTCACACTCCCTTGCTCTCCTTTCACAACTAGTCTGAGTTTGGAATCCAGTCAACAGCAAGTCAGTGTTCAAAATGAACATTCGACGATGTTAATGCCACACTCTGTTCCCATGGTTGAAAGCCAGGTCTGCTCATCATCACCAACCCTCTATTTGCCTACACCTTCTCCGCTTTCAGTAACCTATCAACTGTTAATGCCTGATACACTTGTGATGGGCTCTTGGCACAGGGGCAGCATGTCACTGTTAACACCCAATGCACTTTCTCCTTCTTCAAGAACCTACTGGCCAAACCTGGATATGCAAGACAAGCATAAGGCACCATCATCACTGGACATACCCATGGTTGATAATGAAGGAGGCCCTTTGTCATCACCATCGTCAGTCAATAACACAAGTGATACTTCACCATCAATGTACAATGCCCATACAATTTCTCCTCTAGCCCAGCCACCTGACCACTACAAATACCTGGGGTCTCTTCATGCATGCCCTCCTACACCATTTTTCCTGAAGCAACCATGCTCCTCCCTCTTGCCTCCCTGTTGTCAGCCTATACTCAATCATGACTCAGCTGATTTTGACTTTAACTTTGAATTTTTCTTCTGATTTTAACTTCCACCACCCATTACAAGCCTCTTCCTTTTCATTTTGCTAAGCAAATGGAAAGTGGGGGGCTTTGTAACAAGGATATGGGATTCTATCCTTTCACTATCTTGTTTACTTTCCATTACTTAGCCTTTGTATCACATGACTCCTTTCCATACTTGTCAGTAGTAGTCACATGTGACAATTCATCTTCTTCTGTCTTTCAAACCACCACTGCATATACTCTGCATCAGGAATAGTGTCATACCACATTCCCCCTGGAAGTATTGTAAGTGATTTGAGTTTAGCAGGGTCACTGAATACTCTCATAGAGGCGTTCAGTTACAGATTAGCTCATTTCCCCCAGTATCACCTTCTTGAGGATTTCCTGAGAAGGAGCAGAGATTGTGCAACGGATCTCTGAAGCATCAACAATCTCT
>Ga0307507_10011249_pt1 | contig 11346 bp, 7 predicted proteins | sample 7_EM_MG_FD_207223 | JGI IMG/M metagenome (GOLD analysis project Ga0307507, IMG submission 207223) | Populus trichocarpa ectomycorrhiza microbial communities from riparian zone in the Pacific Northwest, United States - 7_EM | ecosystem: Host-associated > Plants > Roots > Unclassified | place...
AAAGAGCGTTCTAACCCTCCTAAACACTCACGACCCCCAGCCACAACACCCCACAAACCCCAGCAGCCACACCAGCCTCAGGAACACAAGCTTGCCTGCCCACAAGGACTCGTGAGCGTTCCGGGCGGCTAAAACCGCCCGCAACACTCACGAGTCCTTACACCGGGGCCGTGAACACGTACGCCCCTGAAGGCAGGAAGTACGTCCCTCCCCCACTCGGCACAGCCTGGGCCGGAGCCACGATCGCCTCCGGCCTCGACGTCGGAACCACCACCGTCGCCGACGTCCCGGCCGGAATCGTCACGCGCAACGTGAGCGTGCCGCCGGAGATCGACCAGGCACTGGCAGCCTTGCCGTACGGCGTGTCGTAGGCCGACGACGCCGAGGTGAGGCCGCCGCCGGGACGCGGCGCCACCCGCAGGGCGGAATAGCCCGGGCCCGCCGGGGCGAGGCCGCCGACCTCACGGTAGAGGAAGTCCCCCACCGAGCCGAGGCCGTAGTGGTTGAAGGAGTTCATCCCCGGGTCGTTGAACGAGCCGTCGGCCCGGATGCCGTCCCAGCGCTCCCAGATCGTGGTCGCGCCGTGGGAGATCATGTAGCCCCAGCCGGGGAAGCCCGGCTGCAGCAGCACCTGGTAGGCGACGTCGGCGTGGCCGTGCCCGGCCAGTACCGGCAGCAGGTTCTCCACGCCGAGGAAACCGACGCTCAGATGCCCACCCGCCAAAGCGACCTTGGCGGCGAGCTTGTCCGCCGCGGCCTGCACCCGGTCCCCCGGCAGCAGGCCGAAGGTGAGCGCCAGGACGTAGGCGGTCTGGCTGCCCGCGGCCACGGTGCCGTCCGCGGCCACGAACTTCGCGGCGAACGCGGCGGCGACCTGGTCGGCCAGCGTCCCGTACTTCGTCGCCTCGTCGGTGCGGCCGGTCGCCGCCGCCATCCGCGACACCATCCGCGCCGACCAGCTGAAGAACGCCGTGGAGACGACGTCCTGCGCCGTGTTGTCGTTGACGTTGAGCCAGTCGCCGTAAGTCTGGTGGTCACGGATCAGGTCGGCACCCGCGGTGCCCCGCAGGTAGTCGACCCACCGCGCCATCGCGGCGAAGTGCTTGTCGATGACGCTGGTGTCGCCGTAGCGCTGCCAGAGCGTGTACGGCACGATCACGCCCGCGTCGCCCCAGCCTGCGGTGCCCGACCAGTCGAGCACACCCGGCGCGACGTCGGTGAACGAGCCGTCGGCGTGCTGCGCGTCGACCAGGTCGTCGGCGAACTTGCCGAGGAAGTTGCGCACGTCCAGGTTGAACGTCGAGGTACCGGCGAAGATCCCGATGTCCCCGGTCCAGCCCAGCCGCTCGTCCCGCTGCGGGCAGTCGCTCGGGATGGACAGCATGTTGGACCGCTCACCCCAGACGATGTTGTGCTGCACCTGGTTCAGCATCGGATTGGACGTCGTGAACGTGCCCGTCCCCGCGCCGCTCGTCCACATCGCGCGCCCGGTGACGGTGGCCGTCGTGGGCGCCGAGGGCAGGCCGGTCAGCTCGACGTACCGGTAGCCGTGCACGGTGAACCGCGGTTCGTAGGTCTCCGCTTTCCCGGTTCCCGCCAATGTGAAACGGTCGGTCGCCTGCGCCGCACGCAGGTTGGCGGTGTAGATCGTGCCGTCGGGGTTGAGCACCTCGGCGTGTCGCATGGTCACCGTCGTGCCCGCGGGACCGGCCACCGACAAGCGGTTCCAGCCGCTGAAGTTCTGGCCCAGGTCGAACACCCACACGCCGGGCTGGGGCTGGGTGATCGCGACCGGGTGGAACTCCTGCTGGACGCTCACCCCGTTGTCCGCTTGGGGCACCAGGTTCGGCTTCGCGCCCGTCCGGACGCCCGCGCTCAGCCACGCGCTGTCGTCGAAGCCGGGACGGTCCCAGCCGTCCTTCGCCAGCCTGGCGTCGTAGGTCTCACCGTGGTAAAGGTCGTCGGCACGAATCGCGCTGTCGGTCGTCTTCCAGGTGCCGTCAGTGCCCACGACGGAGGTGGTGCCGTCGGTGTAGGTGAGCTGCAGCTGAGCCGAGTACCACGGCTGGGTGCCGTAGCGCTGCGAACCGGCGAAGCCGATGCTACCGGAGTACCAGCCGTTGCCGAGCCACGCGCCGAGCGCGTTCTCGCCCCGGCGGATCTGCTTGGTCACGTCGAAGACCTTGTACTGCAGCCGTTTCGTGTAGTCGGTCCAGCCCGGCGCGAGCACGTCGGCACCGACCCTGGCACCGTTGAGCCGGGTCTCCTGCAGCCCCAGCGCGGTGGTCAGCAATCGCGCGCTCGCCACCGGTTTGGTGACCGTGAAACTCTTGCGCAGCACCGGAGCCGGCGCGCTGATCGACACGTTCGAACCCCACGGACCGGTGCCATAGGCGGTCAGGGCGCGCGCGGACGTCCAGGCGCTGTCGTCGAAGGCGGGCTGTTCCCAGCCTGCCGGGCCGGTCTCGGCAGCCTTCCAGCCGCCGTCCGTGACCACGGTCGGACCACCTGGGACGGTCAGCTTGGCGATCATTCCCGCCGGGCTCTGGGTGGTGTTTTCGCTCTGCACGGCGATGGTGTTCTTCCCGGCGGTGAGCAAGCCGCCCAGATCGAGGACGGCGGCATGCTTCCAGGAGTCGGCCACCCGCGGCGACGAGCTGACCTGCTTGCCGTTGACCCACACGACGGCGGTGTCGTCCCCGGTCACCACCAGGGTCGCCTTCGCGGGCACCGCGCCGAGGTCAAGGGTGCGCCGGAAGTACCGGGTCACCGGCGGTATCCCGCCCATCGGGTCGCCTTCCGGGTACCAGATCCAGCTCGCCCCGGCGAGGTCCGGGGCGTTCCCGGCCCGGCCGATGAACTCGCCCGTCCATTCCGAGGCGGGCGCACGCAGGCCGGTTTCGAACCGCTGCGCGGCACTCCAGCGACCGGCGCCGCCCTGCTCGTCCCACACCCGGACGCGCCAGGTGTAGGCGGTCAGCGAGGCGAGGGCCGGACCGCCGTAGGCGATATCTCCTTGCTGGGGCGAGACGATCCGCCCGCTGTCCCAGACGTCGCGGCCGTTCGCCGACACGACGATCTGGTAGGCGGACTGGCGTCGCGGCGCCGGCGAAGTCAGCTGCCAGCCGAACCGCGGTTGCGCCGGGTCGATGCCCAGCGGCGTCGCCCGGTCGTCGACGGTCCCGTTCACCGCGGTCAGCGGCGATCCCGCCCCCGGACCGGGAACGGCGACGCGCCGGCCCCATGGCGCCGCGCCGTATGCGCCGAGATCCTTCGCGCTCACCCAGCCGCCGTCGGCGAAGGCGGGCTGCTCCCACCCCTCGGACACGGTCCGCGCGGACTTCCACGTGCCATCGGTGACCAGGTCCGTGGTGCCGGTGCCGGTGGTGACCCGCAGGTGGCCGAGGAGCCCGGCCGGGCCCGCGGAGTTGCGGACCGAAACCGCCAGGGTGTTGGCCCCCGGCAGCAGAGCGGGGCGCAGATCGACCGACAGGGCGGTCCGCCACGCGCCGTCGGTGCGGGCCGAGGAGGCCAGCGGCTTCCCGTTGAGCCAGACGTCGACGGCGTCGTCCCCGGTCACCAGGAACCGGGCGTCACTCGCCGGAGCGGCCGGGACGGTGAACGTCTTGCGGAAGTAGCGGCTCGCGGCAGGAGGGCGATCGCCGTCCGGGTACCAGACCCAGTGCGCGCCGGACAGCTCGAGCGGCGGCGTGGCGCCTGCCGGCGGGGTGGTCGAGACGGACAGAACCAGCACTGCCGCAAGGGCTGTGGCGGTTGCTCGCCAGATGTTCGAGGGCAGCATACAGGGCTCCCTAACACAGGCCTGACAGAATTGAAACGTTTCAACTTCGATCACCTGTGACTCTAGTCACGAGGTAACACGAACGCAACAACCCTGTGACGCCAGGTGAGAGCACCAAGATCGTCTGGCGATGAGATTCTGAACCGTTTCACAACCAGGTCAGCGCGCAGGGGCGGCCTCACTGAGGCCGCCCCTGATCGTCACGCGGTCGCGCGCTTCGGCAGCTTCCAGCCGGCGCGCGGGAAGTGGCAGGTGTAGCCGTTCGGGTACTTCTGCAGGTAGTCCTGGTGCTCGGGCTCGGCCTCCCAGAAGTCCCCGGCCGGGGTGACCTCGGTGACCACCCTGCCCGGCCACAGCCCCGACGCGTCCACGTCGGCGATCGTGTCCTCGGCGGTCTTCCGCTGGTCCTCGGAGGTGTAGAAGATCTCCGACCGGTAGCTGGTGCCGACGTCGTTGCCCTGGCGGTTCTTGGTCGACGGGTCGTGGACCTGGAAGAAGAACTCCAGCAGCGCGCGGTAGTCGGTCTGCTCCGGGTCGTAGCCGACCTCGATGGCCTCGGCGTGACCGTCGTGGTTGAAGTAGGTCGCGTTGCGGACCTCACCACCGGTGTACCCGACCCGGGTGGACACCACTCCGGGCCGGCGGCGGAACAGCTCCTCCATACCCCAGAAGCAGCCACCAGCGAGGATCGCCTTTTCGAACGCCATCACGTCTCCCTTCACGACGTCCACTAGTACAACGTGGAAGGCGCGACTATTCCACCCCGCGGCGGGGAAGGGCCGGGCTGACAGGGCACGGGACATGAGCTGCCAGCGGCACTGAGCTCACGTCGTGAGCGGCAAGTGTCGTTCTAACGGCATTTACCACTCACGACGCTGGGCGGGGTGGTTGTGCTTGCCGCGGTGTTGGGTGCGCGCGCACCCAAGACCGCGTCCTCGTCGATTTTCGGTCAGACCGCGTCGGGCAGGTGGATGTCGGCGACGTGGACGTCCACCACCTCGACGTCGAGGCCGAGGAACTGTTCGACGGCATCGATCACGTCGGTCCGGATCTGTCCGGCCAGCGCCTTGATCGCGTGCCCGAACTCGACCACCACCGAGACCTTGATCGTGGCGACCTCGCCCTGGACGTCGACCGAAATGCCCTCGTCGCCGAGGCTGTGCACGCCCTCGGCCTTGCCGGCCACCATGGTCACGATCTTCGCGACGACCCCGTCGCCCACCGTGAGGCTGCCGCGAGTGCCTGCGTCGGCCCGGGCCTCGGCCGCAGCCGGCTCCTCCTCGACGGTCTCGTCCTCTGCGGCGTCAGCAGCGACTGCCACCGGCGCTTCGTCGACCTCGTCGGCGACGGCCTCATCCGCGACCGCTTCGTCGGACTCCTCGGCAGCGTCCTCGGCTTCGGCTTCGTCGGCGACAACGGCTTCCGCGTCGTCCGCCTCAACAGCTTCGTCTTCTTCGTCCGCGTCGACAGCTTCGGCGCTGTCAGCAGCGTCCTCGTCTTCATCCGCGTCGACAGCTTCCGCGTCGGCTACGGCGGTGTCGTTCTCGCCGTCGCCGTCCGTGCCATCCGCGTCGACAGCGTCTTCGGCTTCGCCCTCTGCCTCAACGGCTTCCGCGTCGTCAGCCTCGACAGCTTCGGCTTCGTCGGCTTCGTCGGCTTCCTCGGCCTCGACAGCTTCGGCGCTGTCACCAGCGTCTTCGTCTTCCTCGTCCTCATCCACCTCGACAGCTTCGGCGCTGTCGGCTTCTTCCTCAGCTTCGCCGTCGGCATCATCGGCCTCGACAACTTCAGCGGTGTCCTCGGCTTCTTCGTCCTCGGCGTCGTCTTCCGAGTCGTCCTCGGCTACGTCGTCGGCATCATCAGCCTCGACGGCTTCGGCGGTGTCCTCGGCTTCGTCTTCGGAGTCGTCGTCAGCTTGAGCGCTGTCGGACTCCTCTTCGACGACGGCGTCGGCGGCCGGCGCGGTCTCGGTCTCATCGACCTCGATCGCCGGGGTGTCAAGGGTTTCGTCGGTGACGGCCGCTTCGGCGGCGTCGGCGGGGAGGGGCTCGGACGGGGCGGCGGTGGCGGCCGCGTCGTAGGCACCGGGCTTGGGGGCGTCGTTCTTGGAGCGGCCGAAGATGCTGTTGATCACGTCGGACATAGTTGTGGGTTCCCCTTTTCGGGAGAGACGACGACGGGGGGAGGCGAGCAGACGGCGCCATGATAGAGCTATGGCCGTGATCCCGATCACGAACCCCCACCATCGAGATTTCCTTGTGTCCCAACAATGTTCTGTCCGAGACCAGACACGCACCCGGCCGGTGATCCCTCGGCTGTTGCCGAGCCGTTGCGAGACGTTCGTCAGGAGTTCAACCGGCACTTCGGCACTCACTTCTACCGCCCCGGGACGTCGGCTCCACCACGGTCGCCGTGGCGCGGACTGCAGTGTCACAGACGGGGCCGCTGCCTGCAAAGACAGGTCCGTGACGGCGCCACACTTGTAACGAAACCCCGGCAAGCCGCGACCTGTGGACACCCGAGGAGGCACCATGAGCACACCCAGCCCCTGGCCGGCGATCCATCACGAGCGCGCCACCCTGGCGGCCCACCTCGCCGAGCTGCCCGCCACCGCGTGGGAGACGCCCTCGCTGTGCCACGGCTGGAGCGTCCACGACGTGCTGGGGCACATCGTCTCCACCGCCAAGATGACGCCACCCCGGTTCTTCGTGAAGTTCGCCGGGTCGGGATTCCGGTTCGGCGCCATGGCGACGCGGCAGATCGCCCGCGAGACCGCCGACGGCCCGGCGGCGACGCTCGCCGAGCTGCGCGCGCATGCCGAGGACTCCACCGCGCCGCCCGGACCGGTGGACTCGTGGCTCGGCGAGATCATCGTGCACGGCACCGACATCCGCTGGCCGCTGGGCATCGACCACGAATTCCCGGTCGACGCGCTGATCCGCGTCGCCGAGTTCTACCGCCGGTCCAACACGCTGATCGGCGCGAAGAACAGGATCGCCGGCGTCACGCTCCACGCGACCGACACGGCATGGTCGGCCGGGACGGGTCCCGAGGTGACGGGCTCCCTGCACGACCTGATCATGGCGATGACCGGGCGGCAGGCGGCCCTTTTGCGGCTCTCCGGGGCCGGCCTGGCCGTGCTCACCCCGCGCTTCCCCTCCGCCGCGGCCTCGTGAGTGGCGCGGCCGGTTAGAACCGGCATTGCCACTCACGAGTCCTTGATCAGCGGGCGTTGTCGGCGCGCCACGCAACGTAGTCGGCAACCGCCGCCGCGACGTCGAAGTTCGGCGTGAAGCCGGTGTCCTTCGTGAGCCGCGTGATGTCGAGGTAGGGGTCGTCCCCGGGGCCCGCCTGCCGTCCGGGCAGGAGGTCGAGCCGCAGGTCGGGGGTGATCGCCTGCACGGCGTCCGCGAGCTCACGGTTGGTGAACGGCCGGCCCCTGGAGACGTTGTAGGTGTTGTGCTGCAGGGTTTCCGCAGTTGTCAGCAGGGCGATCGCGCGCCCGGCGTCGGGTGCGTAGCAGCTGTCGCCACCGTCGTCGGCGTACAGCGGCTGCGGCTTCTCACCGCGGAGCACGGCGCTGATGTAGGGCGGGATGGGGTTGAACGGTGACTCCGGATCCATCAGCGGTCCCCAGATGCTCCCGATCCGGAGCACGACCGGCTGGATGCCACTGCCTTGGAGGCTGTGGGTGACGAGCGGCTCGACGACCTTCTTGAAGGCGATGATCAGGTGCGGCAGCTCCGCGGCAGGCAGTGCGAGCTCCTCGTGCCAGGGGATCTCGGTCCGTCCGATGTAGACGCCGAGGCTGCCGGCGACGGCGAACCGGCGAACACCCCAGATGCGGGCGGCGTCGAGCGCGTTGAGCAGACCGGTCGTGTCCGTGCGGAAGAAGGCGACCGGGTCCTCGCCGGGGATGGTGCCGGCCAGGTGGACGATGTCGCTGATGTCGTGGCGGTCGCCGAGGGCGAGGAAGGCGTCCCGGTCGGTGACGTCGAGGGATTCGACGGTGACCTTGCCGGCGAGGAACGACGGGACCTCGGCCCGGCGGTGGGAGGTCACGACGACCTCGTGTCCGAGGTCGACGAGCGCGCGGGCGGTGTGGGCGCCGATCATGCCCAGCCCTCCGGTGACGAGGATCATCGGACCACCTCGTAGCGCAGGTGGGTCACGCCGGGTGCCGGGATGGCCTCGATCAGCCGGAGGTTCACGTGCTTCGGGACCTCCTGGAAGTAACTGCGACCGCCGCCCAGCAGGATGGGCACCTGGTGGAGGATCACCTCGTCGACGAGGCCCGCTTCCAGCGCGGAGGTCAGCGCGCCGCCGCCCATGACGGCGACGTCCTTCTCCCCGGCGACCTCACGTGCCGCCGCGATCGCGTCCCCGATTCCGGTGGTGACGAGGGTCTGCTTCTCGCTGATCTCGGGTGCGGGCCGGTGGCTGAGGACGAACAGCGGCGCCGTCGGGTGCGGGCCGCCGCCGCCCCAATGGCTGGAGTGCTCGTAGGTCGTGCGCCCCGAGACCGTCGCCCCCACTCGTGCCGCGATCGTGTCGAAGAACCGGGCGCTCGGCTCGCTCAGCTTGAATCCGCCGAACAGCCGGCTCGGCGTGTCCCCGTCGAAGTACCAGTCGAAGAGCATGGGCGCGTCACCGAGACCCCGTCCGAACTCCTCGCTGCCCTCGGGTGTGCGACCGCTGAGGTAGCCGTCGACCGAGACGGCGTGGGCGCTGAAGACCTTGCTCATCGTTCTCCTTAGCTGGTGCTCAGCTGCCGTGCGGGAAGCCGATGAGGTCGAATCTACGAGCGGCGTGACCACGGATCTTGAACAAATCGCGCAGGGTCGGCTGCGTGGCGCGCGCTAGGCAGGCCACAGCTGGATGAGCCAGTGCTCGACACCGGTCTCGAAGCTGCCTTCGCCGAGTTCGACGGCGTCACGTCGATTGCCGACGTGGACCCGGGCGCGGTGGACGCCGGACCGCTGGATGGGCAGGACGCGCTCGCCCGGGGTCGCGGTGACCGACTGGAGCCGCGTCTGCGCCGTGAGGTCGCAGGTGAGCTCGAGGACCTCGTCCCAGCGGCTGGGTCCGTCGTCCGCGGGTGGGGTGCCGTCCCAGAGCTCGACACGGACAGCGGGGTAATGGTCGGTCGCGGCACTGTGCAAGAGGAGGCCACCCGGCCCACCGGCCGCGAGCCAGGGGCCGGTGGGGACGGGCAGGGCGAGAGGGCTGCGGGTCATCGGGACTTCCTGCAGCACGAACTGGCCGTATTCGACGTCGACGGTGTCGTCGATCGCGGTGACCAGATGCGGCATCGCGTCCCCCCGGGCTCGGTCAGGTCAAGTGTGCCGGGACGTTGTAGGCCTCGACCAGCAGCCGGGGCCGGCTGACCGCGCGGCGCGGCGAAACCGTGACCGTGCGGCTTTCTCCGGGCAGCAGCCAGAAGTAGTTGTCCCCGTAGAGCGTCGGCAGCACCCGATCGACGCCGTTGCTCTCCCGCAGGGACAGCCGGATCATGGCCGCGACCGTCGTGCCGGTGTTCCGGATCGTCGCCCGGTCCCCGTGCAGCTCGGTGGCGAGTTGCGTCCCGGCGAGCGCGTTCAGGGCACGCATGTCGGTGTCGGTGGCGTAGCGCCAGTACGTGTTTTCCGAGAGCAACGCGCCCTGGGCGTCGGTCATGCTCAGCCGCAGGAGATGCAGCCGCGGCAACTCGTCCCCGAACGGCACCGTGAACGCCCGGGTCGCCGACACCGGCGCGATGTCGAGCCGCTGCGTCACCGGCGCGCCGAGGGACTTACCGTCCAGGCCGTACAGCCGCGCGGTGACCGTCACCCCGGTCAAAGCGGCCGGGGTGTGGTTGACCGCGGTGACCTGCCAGCTCGCCAGGTCGGCCTGGACGTGGTGGGCCTCGCACCCCTTGCGGGCACCGTAGTAGCTGCCGTTCACATCGAGGTCGTAGTCGTAGGTCTGCCACACCGTGCTGTGCCACGCCGGGTGCGACATCCACAGCAGCACCCCGGTGGCGTCGTTCCACAGCTTCGCGTTCCAAGCCTCGAAGATCGCGCGCATGCTCTCGTAGTTGACGAACTGCGCCTTGCGGCAGAACTCCGCGAGGCCGGTGGAGGGCGCGAGCCGCGCGTCGATGGCGGCGAGATAGCCCTGCGGCGACTGGTTCCCGTTCGACGACCAGTCGTGCAGGAACCACGGCGCGCCGATCGGCCAGCCCGCCTCGCCGGGGCCGACCAGGTTTCGCACGCTTTCGACGACGGACACCGTCGGCAGCCCGATCTCGCTCCAGAAACCGGACTTGCCGCCGGTGGCCTCGCCGGTGAAGTACTGCCGCGGGTCGAGCCAGCGGTACGGGCCGTCGCCGGTGATCACGCCGCCCGCGGAGTTGCTCTGGTACAGCAGGTCGGTGTTGCCGGTGACGATCTCGCGCAGCGCCTGGTCGATCACCGCGGGCGGGCTGCCCTCGTTGCAGCCGAACCAGACCGTCGCGCACGGGTGGTGCCGGTAGCGCAGCACGGTGTCCTTCGCCTGCGCCAGGAACTCGTCGTGGTTGGCCGGATCGCTCGACCAGCCGAGCCAGAACTCGTTCCACAGCAGGATGCCGTACTTGTCGCAGGCGGCGAACAGCTCCTCGCGATACGACGAGCCGACCCAGTTGCGGATCAGGGTGAAGTTCATGTCGCGGTGCATCGCGACGACCGCGTCCATCCGCTCGGCGGGCATCCGGCGCAGCAGCTCGTCCCAGCCCCAGCTGCCGCCGCGGATGAACACCTTGACCCCGTTGACGAGGATCGTCAGCGGCTTCGGGCTGTTGTCCACCGACGCGACATCGGCCCAGCTCTGGCCGTCGTCCGACACCTGGATCCGGAACGTCCGCGCGTAGGCCGTCTCCCAGGTCAGCACGACCTTGTCGAACGCCGCCGGCGCGCCGAGGTCCACCTGGATCCACTCGCCGTCCTGATACTGCGAGGACCAGCGGGTGTGCGGGTCGCCGTCGACGGCGTTGCCCGGCGGGTTCCCGTCGCCGACCGAGGACGAGGTGGCCGTCTTGCCGCGCGCCAGATCGGTCCCGGAACCGTCCACAACGGACAGTGTCCACAGCGAGAAACCCCAGCTGGTGGCGCGGGTGCCGCCCTGCATGCGGACGTACTGCGCGGTTTGCGACGCGAGATCGACGGTCTGCGTGGCCGCGTTGTCGACGATCACGATCGGCAGGTCGTAGTGATAGCCCATTTGCCGGAAACCGACGCGCACCGTGCGCCGGTCGCTGGCCGTCTGTCCGATCGCCGCGGTCAGCGTGAGGTCGTGCAGGTTCGCGTCGCCGTAGCCGTTGGGCCACCACAGTTTCGGGTTCGTCAGCCGCAGCTGCGGGAACGCCGAGGGCGCGAAGACCACCGCCGACTCCTGCCCGGGCGCGACGGTGACCGTGTCCGACACCCGGACGCCGTCGAAGGCCGCGGTGACGGTGATCCGCTGGGCGGTCGCCGCGACGTTACGTACCGGCACGGTGATCGTGACCTCGGCGACGCCGGTGTCCG
>Ga0307507_10011250_pt1 | contig 11346 bp, 4 predicted proteins | sample 7_EM_MG_FD_207223 | JGI IMG/M metagenome (GOLD analysis project Ga0307507, IMG submission 207223) | Populus trichocarpa ectomycorrhiza microbial communities from riparian zone in the Pacific Northwest, United States - 7_EM | ecosystem: Host-associated > Plants > Roots > Unclassified | place...
ACTTCATATCTGTTTTAATATCATTCAAATCAACCACACTTGATCCTCTCTCCTCTCTCTCTCTCTCTCTCTCTCTCTCTCTCAGAACGCAATCACTTTGCTGCACGATCAAGTCTTCGCTTGCCTCAGCCTGTTAATTTGAAAGAGACAAAAGAATCAACTCGATTCCAGTACCTTAAATAAATAAATAAATACTTCCTTAGCAATTTTTTCTTGTCTGTTTAGTTTTGCTAATAAAAAACTCAAAAGTCTTCGCCGCTTATTTCTCTGACACTGTTTTGTCTGTAGACTGTATGTAACTCAACCAGGGCATGGCTGTTCCTCGAAGAGATAAAGGGCAATCACTTAGCGGATCTCGAATCGCCTTAGCCGTTGTGGTTGGTGTTCTTCTTGGCTTCGTCTTTTCTGTGTTATATCCTCATGGGTTCTTCAGCTCCGATCTGGCTAACCCACATCGTCGGATTGCTAATTCTAATCTCCAGGTTCAAATCCTTTTGCCTTAAACCTCCAAATCTCTTTTTGTCCGTATATATATTTCAGTGCTTCGTGGTCGTTAATGTAGTCGTAAACTTAATTTTGGTGTTTTTTATATTCTTTTTACCTGGGTTGGTTCCGGTTGTTCTTGAATTTTGAACTTTTTTATGTACTCAAGAGAGTTGACTTTATTTCTTTCCATTGACTTTGCATGCATGTGTGTTGTTTTTGGCGTCAGTTGCTTTCATAGATGAATTCAGATTGTTCCATGTTTCAGTAAATTGATTGAAGACATGATTTCATTAAGGAATGGGATAATTCGGTGAAATTGAAAGGATACAGAATTGAAAATCTTCTAGATCATTAAAAATGCTTTTAAAGAGAAGCCAGCTCTGTGCCATTAATTTAGTTGTGAAAGAGGCACCATTTCACTAGTTCCCCTCTTTGATGTCTTAGTCTTTGTTTAGTATCTTCCCCTTTCTTGCGGCATTCCCTGACTTGGTGAGAGTGAAAGGTAAGGTTTATCATTTTAGTTACTGATTTGAACACGGATCTACCTTTCACGGATGCATTAGCATGAATTTCAAAGTCAATTTTGTGTCAGATACTGGGTATTATCATTCAATGGTTGCTTCATTTGTCTCTCTTGTTGAATACCATGATTTATAGGCACTTATCATGTTGTGATTTGATTACCTCCTATTGTTTGTTTGTTAGACTGGCTCATCTTCATGTGAATCACCAGAGCGAATTAAAATGCTGAAAGCTGATATTGTGTCGATATCAGAGAAGAATGCTGAGTTGAAGAAGCAAGTTAGGGAGCTAAATGAAAAGCTGCAGCTGGCGGAACAAGGACAAGATCATGCTCAGAAGCAGGTTTTGTTACTGGGTAAACAGCAGAAAGCTGGTCCTTTTGGTACCGTCAAGGGTTTGAGAACTAACCCAACTGTTGTTCCTGATGAGTCTGTGAATGCTAGACTGGCAAAACTCTTGGCGGAAGTTGCTGTACATAAGGAGCTCATTGTTGCACTTGCAAATTCAAATGTGAAAGCCATGTTAGAAGTCTGGTTCACTAACATCAAGAAAGCTGGTATACGCAATTACCTTGTTGTAGCATTAGATGACCATATTGTAGATTTCTGCAAGTCAAATGATGTTCCAGTGTATAAGAGGGATCCGGATAGCGGTATTGATTCGGTTGCAAGAACAGGTGGTAATCATGCTGTTTCTGGATTGAAGTTCCATATTTTGAGGGAATTTTTGCAGCTGGGTTACAGTGTTCTTCTGTCAGATATTGATATAATATACTTGCAGAACCCATTTGATCATCTTTATCGTGATTCAGATGTTGAATCTATGTCTGATGGCCACGATAATATGACAGCTTATGGATTTAATGATGTCTTTGATGAACCTGCCATGGGTTGGGCTCGTTATGCTCATACAATGAGGATATGGGTTTACAATTCTGGATTCTTTTATATAAGGCCTACACTTCCTTCCATTGAGCTTTTGGATCGTGTTGCTGGTCGTTTGTCTAGAGAGCCAAACTCATGGGACCAAGCAGTTTTCAATGAGGAGCTTTTCTACCCTTCACATCCTGGGTATGACGGGCTCCATGCTGCAAAAAGAACAATGGATATATTTTTGTTTATGAACAGTAAGGTCCTTTTTAAGACAGTAAGGAAAGACCCCGCGTTGAAAAAGTTGAAGCCAGTAATTGTTCATGTAAACTACCACCCAGATAAACTTAGAAGAATGCAAGCAGTTGTGGAGTTCTATGTTAATGGGAAGAAAGATGCATTGGATCCTTTCCCTGATGGTTCTGATTGGTAGGGATACTTCTACAACTACAGCGAGGACTGTGAGAGGTTTAGTTTTTCTCCCACAGACCATTTAACTTGCTAAGTATTCACATGATACAGGTAGAGGTTGATTTGATTACATTTGAAGAGAAATGTGAGAGACCTTTTCTTTGATATTTTGGTTTTTGTTTTACCTGCAATTAATGGGAAATATTCTTCTTTCGGTTTTCCTTGAAACTTTAGTGTATTGTTCCTGTAGCATTAAATTAAGTTTCGTCGGAGCACCCATCCACTCGTGCCCAATGATCAGGTTTGTCATGTTTCACGATAAAGGATTTTCCTGCGTACTGAATTTTCTGCGACTTGCAAGCAAATTCTTTGATAGTTTCTGGGATATTTGATTCTTTCTTATAGAGCGACATTTTGTTGCGTCTTGGTGGAGTCGGGATCCATGACTCCGGTGGGTTGTTAGGATGTCACTGGACTAGCAAGGATCGTGAAACCATGGATCCTCATGCTCCTTGCATCCCTTTGAGAAAAGCAAAAAATTATTACACTGAACTTGGGTTCATACGGACCATGACTATCTCGTAACGTGGTGCAGTAGATCCAATATTAATTACAGTGTCAATTACAGGCTATTTGCATTGTCGATTGTGGATTGTATAGTAAAATAATAATTGTCATTTTCACCGAAAACATTTCGCCTCTCTGTTGGGGATAAAGGGTTCCTTTTACATTTTATTTTCATTTATCTTACTCTTGAAAAAAAAAATAGAATTTAAGAGTTGTCTAGGCTTTTTATTTTTTAAAGCACAGTCTAGATTGCTTTTAAAATAAATAAAAAACTTTAGTTAGCGATAACAAATTTTTTGTCTTTTCATTATTTTTTTTATTATAAAATTGAACAGGAAAGTTTTGTAATTAAATAAATATAAAAATTATTATAAAAATGATTGTCGTGTAGGTTAAATTCGCGCCTTTTAGGTGCCGTATGCGAGGTGGTCCAGTGGTCAAATGATAGTTTTTTGAGCGATGTTTTAATTGTGTTGGCTGCCTTTCTATTCTTGGACAGCGTGTGTGGCGTATAATCCTCTGATTTTATGCTAAAGATTTTTTTCCTCTTCTTTCCTCTCTCATCCTTCATTTTCGTGCTCTAACTCTAAATTTTTAAATCAACCCCTCAACTTGTTTTTCTTTCATATTTAGTTTATATTATTTTAATTACCATTTGTTTTATTTAAAATGATTTGTAAAATTGATTTTTTTTGTAATTTTACTTTCTAATTTTTTATGTTAAATTTAATCACCGTTCTTTTGATTGCTATTTGTTTTCTTTTGAATTCTTTTCTTAATTGATTTTTTTTTTTAATTTTATTCTCCAACAATTTTTTCATGTCAGATTTGGTGCCTGTTTTTTTATTGATATTTGTTTTGTTTTGAATCATTTTCTTAATGAATTTATTTTTCAATTTTATCTCTCAATATTTAATTTTATTTTATTTTTGTGTCAAATTTAGTCCTTATTCTTTTGATTATTTTTTTTTAGATTGATTTTTTTTATTTCGTTATTTAACATGAAATTAGTTGAGAATTAAACTTTTTGATTTAATTTAAGTTTAGGATTTCACGTGTTATGAATTTGAAAAATTAACTCAAGTTTAAAAAATTCGTTCGGGTTTTGTTTTGTTTTTTTTATGCTCATATGGCAATTGATATATGATATAATAATCAAATTCTTTATCCCTATTTAAATATTTTTATCAAATAAAACAAAAAAATAATAATAGTCGTTCACATATTTTTTTTTATGCAGTAATATGTTTTTCATCTTGACCGTATCAAAGTGCAGTGAGTTTGTGTGGCAGTGTGGTTGCGGTTGTTTTTCAACTAACTTTTCGTGCTAAAATATATGCCAATGATATTTTTTTTATTTTTTAAAAATTATTTTTGATATCAGCATATCAAAATGATTTAAAAATAATAAAAACATATTAATTTGAATTTAATAAAAAAATTAAAAAAATTTAATTTTTTTTAAAAACATTTTTAAAATACAGAAATAAACAAGCCAGTATTATTACTAGTTTCTAAAGTGGTTTTCTAATGTGACTGAAGCTGAATCAGGTCATTGTAATAATTTCAGGAGGATTAGATTGTTCTCTTGGCCTTCCATGGCATAGGAATTGTTTTTATATTTTAAAAATATTTTTAAAAAAATTTTAAAAAATTATTTTTTTATTAAATTAATATTTTTTGGTAATTTTAAATTATTTTTATACGCTGATATTAAAAATAATTTTTAAAAAAATATAAAAATATTATTTTAATATATTTCTGAGTGAAAAGTATTTTGAAAAACAACCGAAACCACACTTCCAAATAAGTGTGAGTTGGGTAATACGAGAATATTCTTGAAAAAATATTTTTTAATTAAAAATATAATAAAATAATATTTTTTAATAGTATTATATAAAAAAATTAAAAAACATTTAAAAAATATAAATTTAATGTATTTTTTTTATAAAAAAAAAACATGTTAAACCAGTTAACAAACAGAGCATTAGTTAACTGGCGGCTGCTCACCTACGTTCATTAATGGGATTCCCATGTAAAAGTATTATCTCTATGGTGACCAATCATAATCTAGTACAATCATTCAAGGTATAAAGACCTGGGCGTACACTGCATTTCTTGGTCAGTTTTAATCACATCTGCTGCAACCAAGACCAAATTCTAGTGCAAAAGACTCCAAAATATGAGCCAGAGAATCAGAAGGGCCAACGGGAGAAAAACAACCTTTACATTTCGCCGCCTATAAGTGCCTTTTGGGTCATGTTCTAACCAATTTTAAATTTTAATTTGATTTTTCTTTTAATTTACATGGACGGAAGAAGGGAGCCACAAGAAGTTCATGTCTTCTTTCAATCTATGGCAAGCAATAACAGGCTGTCATCCTAATGGACATTGTAGAAAACGAACCCAAAACAACTTGGGATCACACAAAATCTGAATTTAACGGTTGCCAAGAATTAATTTCTAAAAATTTAGTTGACGACAAAGATAGTCCTCTACTTTTGCTGTCGCTTGGAATCTCCTCCGCCTCCTTATCCGATATCCACGCACGCAAGAACACTGATATTCACTAGTGGCTTCAAATACCACTAACCCCACCTTGTATTCTTGCCAACATCTTCCACGTTATTGTTTGTATGTATCTCATCCTCCACACCTCAATATCATGATTCTCAGAAGAGAAATCTCTGCAAGTTCTTGATTCAACAACAAGAACCCCATCAGGACCTGCAGCTCCATGATCACAAAGCTTGATAGGAGTTTCCCGCCACTTTTGTTTTTGTTCAAGTTTGTCTTGTCCAGTTGAATTAACCTGGTTTTGTGGGTACTCCGTATTGGTTATTGGTTGAAATGGAGAGGTTTTCTCAGAGAGAGAGTGTTCTGTTAGGTTATAATTTCCAAAGACCTTTTATAAACCATTCAGGTTCTTCTCCAGAGAGCCAGTATGGAAACTCAGATATTGATTTTACCGATGTTTTCGGTGGCCCGCCGAGGCGATCGTCACTTCAGGAGGTGCGGTATAGTTTTTCTGAAACGACAGATTCATTTGCATCGACAAGTGGTGATGTTGATACCAAGTTGTCTCGCCACAGTTTGTCTGGTCTAAATGACAAGCCAGTGTTTGGAGATGAAAATGTCAATAGAAGGCGATATCCAAACGACGGTTTCTTTGGTGATATTTTTAGAGACAGCGAATCTTTGAGTTCTTCTCCAAGGAAGCATGACCGTGATTCACTTTCTTCGACTCGAGGTTCAAGAGTCTTAAGCCCTGCTGAATTGCTGCCACATAGAGCTGATCCCTGGAGTCCATCACTGCCTGCACAATTCAGGTTTTGGCTTCATTCCGAGATGCTATTTGCTCTATTCCTGTACGATTTAGATCTTATGATTTTTATTTTTTTCATCAGTTGACATAAATCACCGATTGGGAGTTCTTTTATACCCATATGTCTGTTCTAAGGTTGTTTCAATGTTTTTCGGTATTAATGTGGTGTATGGTAGTGGTTATTCATTATTTATCTAGCAGTTCTTACCTGCACTATTATCTGCTTGCGTTTTGGTGTCTTTTGAACAAATGCATCCCAAGAGCTCAAATATTGTACTGATAATTTTGCAGCCTCCCTGCCAAACTGATTAAAGGGACAGACTTGCCAACATTTATTTCTAGTGCCCGTGACCATCACAAAAATAAAGACGGGGCTTCAAATGGCATCAGCAATTATACATATTCTCCTTTGTCTAGATCTGCAAGCCTAACGAACCTCGTTAGAGACGAGTTGACTAATGATGTCTCTTGGCAGAGCGCTTTATCTAAGGAGCCATCTCTTTGCAGTGAGGAGTCATCAAACGTGACCAAACCTGAAGAAACAGACAAAAGCAGAAATTTGAAAAGGGATTCAGATGGTTCTGAAATTCCGACAAACAGAAACCAATTTCATTTTTCTATTTACAAGTGGGCAACCAAAGGATTACCTTTTGCGATGCCTCTTAGAGGAGCTAACAAATCAAGGCTGAATGAGAAGTGTAAACTTCAGAGATGTTCAAGTACTAATGGATGGACAACATGCGAGGGCATAGCAAGAGAATTACGTTCAGCAACTCCACATGATATTGACATTCCCTCATTCAGTGGTCGAATGGAGCTTGACAAACAAGATGATCACTTCCTCTTCGACACAAGCATTCAGGGTGAAGTAGAAGCGTGTCAAATTCTTGAGGACACAAGTTTCCCTATATCTGAGTTGGATACTCCAAGCAATCTCCAAGTGATTTTTGAAGATGGTCCTATAAATTCTGCCTTAGGGGCTTCAATAGAAACAAAACATCACTCTGCTCCTGAAACGGGCTCGTCTGGAAAAACAAAGGAAGAAATTTCTGTAGTTACACAAGAGGCTCACAAGACTAAGTTAAAACCACTAAGTTCCCAGTTATCTGAGAATGATTATGAACAAGGTAAGCCATGTTCTAGATCCAAGCATGCTCCTCATGTGATATCTCTAATAACACATTTATTTTATCTGGCAGGTAATGATGAGATGACTATTAAAACTGGTTTGAAAGAAAGCAAGGTAAAAAGCACCAAAAAATCATCTGCGGTTCTTGATGTTAGTGAAAATTTAAAGGATGAAGACGAGACAGCGAATAGTGTAGGAGTGGATAAAGCTAACTTTCAATTTCCACCTACAAAATCAAGGGACAGCTTTGGGAAGAACAGGGTTAGGGGAAAGGCCAAGGTCAAGGAATTTGTTAAAATTTTCAACCAGGGAGTTCCAGAAAAACCCAATTTTGATCTTAATGACTCACAACATCAAGATTCTAGACGAAAGGAAAAGAGCAAATTCAGGACCGAGGATACCACAAATGAGAAAATGCACTCGAATAATGTGTACGAGAAAAACATGCCAAATGCTTCAATCCTGGTACTCTGCTGAAAATGATTTTGCATTTATTTTGTCAGATTTTAGCAACAACAGATACAATTCGATAGTTTTCTGGATGAGAGTTATGTCCATCTCCTAGTGTATCTAAAATTTTCAACCTTTTTTTTGGTAATTTTAAGGTGGATCCTGATACAACGGCGAGCAATCTCAAGTCCACACGCGTTTCTTCTGGACGTAAGGATAGATCAGTGCCAACTACAGGTATTTTTATAGTAATCTTCAACCAGATGACTAGTGCGGCTTGGATATATAATTATGAGATGCGTGATGCGATAGGTTCTTTCAATTGCTTCATGTAAAACTGAAGATTTTGGATCCCATCGACCTGGACAAATGATTTTTATGTGCTTCTTAATATCAATTAGATTGAAAATGGTGAAGCAGCTAGGTATATTTCATGTTCATCTGAGTCATGATTCAAATATTCCAGTTGCTATGCAATTTCATTAGCAAGAGCTTCTTTTACTGAACTTACTACTTCATTTTACAAAAAGGTTTTGGAACCGGTGTTGATAGTTGTTAAAAATGTGATATGTGATGCATTAAAATGTTGTTGGCAGCAGACGTTCCTGATGTCTCAGAATCAACCATTGGAGATACAGATTTGTCCTTCCTCCTGGTATGAGATTCGTCTATATAAACATTAGTCATTTCTACTTCTTTTTGCAATTATTGTCCATTTGCTACGTGTTGGTGTTCTCTTTTTGAAATTCAGCGCTGCAAAAACAAAAAAGAAAAAAAAAAGAAGAAGCCTGCATCTTTTGTTCTCATTTCAGTCTGTTGTGTCTGCGTATTGAAAATAATATTAAGGCTCAACTCTAAATTGAACCATGCCGCTATGCTGCTTCTTCTTCTTCTTGGAATGACTAAACGAGCTAGTATACTTTTCCTTGTGCGCAGATCACAGAATTGCCCCAGGATGAGGAAAGGGGGCCGCAAACCAGCGATAACCATGAGGAGATCCAAGTGAGGAAGAATATAAACAAAGAGACTCCATTATTTCTTTCTTTCAACTCTACTAGGAATTAATAATCAAAAGTTATGCATTGCAGATCATTGATGATAAAATACGGAAGTGGTCGAAAGGAAAGGAAGGCAACATTCGCTCCCTGTTGTCAACTTTACAATATGTGAGCTTGCCTTATACGCAATTCTTTTCTAGACTGCAAATTCTTTGATCTGAACTTTAATTACCATAGCATCAGACTTACTGCATTTCCTATTTTCTCTGGTTTTCCGGTGATTCCTGACCAAACCTAGTAAACTGCATTTCATCAAGTTCCAAGTCTCATCTTTCTGCTTTGACTAATTTAGTTTACCGTACAATTGTTAGAGTAGCTCTCTGGAAGGACATACTTAGAACTGATATTGGCTGCACTCACAGGTTCTTTGGTCTGGAAGTGGATGGAAGCCTGTGCCTCTTGTTGATATAGTTGAAGGAAATGCAGTGAAAAGAACATATCAAAAGGCCTTGCTCTGTCTACACCCTGATAAACTACAGCAGAAAGGTGCTACCTCGCATGAAAAAGACATAGCAGAAAAAGTTTTCGATATTTTGCAGGTAGTATCTAATTAAGTTTAAATTCTTGAAGTCAAAAGAATTTACCGACGGCCTCTTAAAGAAACCATTGCCGTTCTAAATTCGTCTAACATAGTTATCCACTCCTTGCATGCACACAGGAAGCATGGACTCATTTCAACACACTCGGAGCAGTGTAACGTGTGACCAATGAAAGCAAATCGCAATTTCTCATAGGTCAAAGGACATCGAGATGCTTGTTTATGTAAGTGCACAAGATAAAATTGCATTTTTGAGAAAAAAATTATACTTAGGACTGTGGATAGGTATTTTGTTTGTGCGGTGTGCTGCTGTGTCCTGAAGATACTTCATGCTTGGTTTTGTCTCATATTTGAGATGTTATATTGGGTTAAACTTTTTTATCAATTCAGAGCTTGTTTGGAAGTACATAATAGTAATTTTTTAAAATATTTTTTATTTAAAAATATATTAAAATAATGTTTATTTTTTTAGCCTTTGTTTGTGATTCTGCTCCTCTAATTTATACTACTAGTTTTATAATGTAATTTTAACTATTTTTTTTATTTTTATTTTCTATATAGAATCCATCAATAATATCTCGAACGAGACAAAACATAACTTCATTGACTTGTGAAGGACAGACGGAGTTTACACGTATTTGACTGGGCTTTTGTGTTTTTATTGGACCCGTTGAGGCAGTCCAATTAGCCAAGATCCATACCATATTTGGAATTGAAATTCTATCCCATGCTCAAAAAAAGACCAATGAGTTGAAAGTTGAAACATCAAAGTTAACCAAATGGCCCATTAGTAAAAGTCTTTGGATTTTTTTAAACAAATTATAGCGCTAAATTAAAAGTTGAGGCAGAATAATATTATTAAAAAAAATTTAATGAAATAATATGTTTTTACTTTGTTGTTCTTCTAAAACGCAATATTTACTAAATACTATTATTTTTAAGTGTGATAAGATAATTATCGCGTTTTAAAATAACAACATTTAATGAATGTTGTGTTTAAGAAGTGCGATAACTTTCAATCGATTAACTGGTTGGATACAATTACATGATCGATCGATAATTTCACATAAAAACTATAATTTTATGAATTTTTTTCTTTCAGATATGTTTTATATGTAAAAATATACATTTTTATCGAACTTGTAGATTTAAAAACAGACTTCAATTAAAATTTTAAAAAATTATTATTCATACAGCAGTTCTCACGGGTAATTATAAGCAGTCAAGTGTGAGTTTGTCAGAACTAAGAAGGCGGCATGGGAGGAAAAGTTTTCGTTGGTTTCTATGGTTCCTCAGCCCAGGCTCTGTTTGAGATTGTGATAGTAGTTGCAGTTAAAAGTATTTTTCACTTATAAATATATTAAGATAAATTTTTTAATTTTTTTAAAATTATTTTTGATATTAACTTTTCAAAACAATTCAAAAACATTAAAAATATATTAATTTTAAATAAAAAAATTAATTTTTTTAAAAACATGATTTGTAATCTTGTACCGTGTTTTTTGGCGTGCGGTGCAGATAACACGGCTGTCGTTTTTTTCTAAAGTACCTCGAAACTTTGTGCGATGATTTCTTCTACGTTACCGGACCCCCCCCCCCCCCAGCTCTGACATGGCTTTGTCTGGCTTCCGACACTTGGCGAACAGACAAGGTTGGACATTCATCAAAAATTGCCAAAAAAAGTTATTCTTGACCGTGGAAGATTTGAATTGCTAATGGATTCCGTCATAGCTCCCAAAGTTTAATTAGACACCATCCTTGTATTAATGCTTTTATACTTATACAAAACTCTAAAATGCGTAGTATAATTATTGTGCACATATTTATAAATTATTATTCACTTCAACAGTAAACTCTTGACTGAGAAAATTTGAACCCTTTCTTTAGTTCGAGAGTAATTCAGTTTTTTACAGTAGATTCAGGAGTGTCATTGTCTTTTTAACTTTTTTTTTTAGAAGTAAAATGACTAATTTACTCTCTAATAAAAAAAA
>Ga0307507_10011251_pt1 | contig 11345 bp, 12 predicted proteins | sample 7_EM_MG_FD_207223 | JGI IMG/M metagenome (GOLD analysis project Ga0307507, IMG submission 207223) | Populus trichocarpa ectomycorrhiza microbial communities from riparian zone in the Pacific Northwest, United States - 7_EM | ecosystem: Host-associated > Plants > Roots > Unclassified | place...
GTTATGCTCAGGAGCAACCATCAAAGATGTGACTCTTCCAAAATGGGAATACCGGTCCATGTCCATCTCTAGTACTGACCCTTTATCTCCAGAGATCGGTTGCATGGGGCAGGTCAAGATAAACAGCAAGATAGATGGCTTCCCTACTTCTAACAAGCTCACAGTTACTAGCAAGAATAACAATAATGTCAAGTACTCCAAGCTCAAGAGGATCTTCTCTGGCAAGAATCTTCCTGGCACCACCGCATCAATAGCCAGTAGCACTGCTCATAGAAGAAGAGAAGTGATGGTGAATGGTGCGAGTGGACCCAAGATTGATGATAGTAAAGAGAATTCTGTTTCAGTTAGCATAGAGAATATGGATCCTCCTTTGCCTGTAATCAAGAAGGTCCAACAACCAGCAGATGGTGGAGAAGCGAGTAGTCTTTGGAAGAGGAGATCCGGTGGGCTAGCATTGAAGAATTTGCAACTTAATAGGAATAATCTTGCACCAACCACTGTTTAATGAGCAGCTCCAAGCAGCAGGGGAGTTAACATAAAGCACAAGCACACATAGGAGATGTATATGGTTATTAATGATGTATTTGTAAGTCCAGTTTTGCTGTTATTAATTTCTTAATCCTGCGTTGTAAAAGCAAACACAGTAAGGTGGTGCTGTTAAGGATGTATATGAATCATCTATCAATGATTAGATCTACAGACTTTTACTGCACTCCCCTTTTCTTGTGAAATATTCGATATTTAGATCATGTCAGTTGGATTTCATGCCAGTAGTTTGGGTGTCAATTGTGGGTCATATTCAACACAGGGACTTGAGCTTCTATTAAAGTTTACATCGTCAAGTCACAGACCTAAATTCACATAAAAATAGGGGTAGAAAGTTTCTTAAATCATGTCATCATGAGGTGACGATGGTGGGAGAGAGAAAAATGGAAACGTATATATAAATGCCGACGGAGCGAGCACAGAGCACATGCCTGTAGAAGAAACAGGGAGGTCAACATTCAAATATTTTAAACACCACGCAACTCATGAAACAAATAACCAAGTAATTTTTTAAATATCAGTGCAAGCGGGCAAGTCTAGATCACGACGAGTGCATACGATTGCTCGTCGACCATATCCAAGGTTTGGCCTTCTGGCACCCACACCTCCGAGACCCCCTGGCATCTCATATATGAAGAATGGATTAATATCACCAGCATACTAATAAAGGTCATAAAGGCGGGGTTTCCTCTGTCCTGTCAGTAATTTTCCGAATGGGTAAATGGGATCACTGTTTCTGAAACTGTTATACGAAATCTGGCCGGAGCCTTTTTGTTCCTGGTCAGAGGAAACTACAGAGTTCAGCACCTTAAAAAAAACAAAGCGCCAAGATCTTGTGAGGATTAAAGCTTTGGGATATCTAAACGTACCTTAAATTCAGGCCACTTCTTGAGAATGAAAAAAAAAAATTTCTCAGAAGCTCAGGTATCGAAACATCTATTTTAAGCATAAAGTATACAGATTATTTTCATTACATGTATACCAGATACCAAATTGGGTGGTGTAAGAGAAACGGATTAATTCACCATAAAGCCAATGGCTCAGCGATCATTACATTCTCCTAATTTAATTTCGTGGCATCTACATTTATACAGCTAAAGGTACAAGTCGAAGCACATGGCAATCGATTAATACGAGTATCAAACATCAACCTTGTTCTTTGTAAGGAGTCCAGATCAATTTGCTAACATCAACCTCAAGACCACCCCGACCAGCAGCTTTTAGATGACGATCCAGGACCTTCGGATCCGCACATATCACATGCTGCCCTTTCCTGTACTGAATCAGTTCTAGGCTCTGAAGGGTAGTCAAAATATCCTCTGCCTTTATTGCTGTCATGTCACTAAGCTCCTGAGAGAGTATAGAAGTCACTCAATAAAGAATTAACATGGCACCTGCTACGTGATCCAAATTGATGGGAAAATATGTAAAACAAAGAAGAAACTATTGGAGATGATTTACCGATACTCAGCATCAGAATGACACTGAAGGAACATTTCCTTTCCTCTTCCAGTAAAACTTAAATAGAAGTCAAACCTATCAAGTAAGACTACACTTGCTATACAGCACATTTATGGTGCCTTTGCCAAAGTGTGTAGGCATTGACCTCAGATTTTCAAACTTGGTCAGTTATCTCTTGGTTACCAGGACTGTCCATGGACCAAATGCTGGTAGACAGACGGAAAATTTCACTTAAATTCAACTGAATGTACCAATAGCTGAACACTCTGACAGCTGATCAGAGGTTGTCCAACATGCTGTCAAGTGTGACTGGATGTGGCATCTTTTGGTCACAATGAAGGCAATAGCAAACCCCCCCCCCCTGGAAGCCACCGACCACTGACATTCTAATATTTCTTTTTTGTTCAAGGTGTGGTGCTGGCAACCAATCCATACAGTGCACCACCTTTTTGTTTTTACCATCCTCGAGCCTCACCTGCTCATGCACACACAAACACCCACAACCATTGCTCCTGCCTGATAACTAAGTCCAAGTTTATAGTATAATTGTTGAATATCGAAGGTCCATTAGGAAAGGCAAGAACTTGCCCACAATGCTAGGGAAAACAGAATGGACGGTAACAGCCATGAATTTCTCAACACAATCCAAATAAGTAGATGATGGCATCAGTAGAACTGCAGAAAGAAAACTGTCTTGAGCTCTCAAGAAAACGCTTACCTTGATAGAAATATTGCCCTTGTGCCTTTTCAAGATGTCTAAAAGAACTCGGGTCCAATATCCTCTGTAGCTCAACAACCCCAGGTCAGAAAGGGGTCTTTCAGGTGTGCCAACTTTACCTTCTTTCTTGGAAAGTTCATATGCTGTACCATGATAAATACACATCAATCAATCCCATATACAAAAAAATATTTAAAATAAACAGAATAGCCATCTTTGTGCATGATGAAATGAAAACCATCAATGTGAAAAAGGATCTTAGAATTTGGAGTTAGCACAAGAAGGTGTTTGCTGGATTATTCAACTACAGCTACTATGATCCACTTAAACAACCAAAGGGTTGTCACAATCTAAACACTCAGTAGCATAGGTGATAACTACTCTCCTAATAAAGTTGTTTTTCACATTATAGTGCCTTCCAAAGACCTGCATCAATGGTTCTGGATAAAAAAAAAAAATCCAGCTGCGGATAATTTACAGGATTCAAGCAATCCATATTGATTTCTCTATCCAATGGTAAATTCATCTTTTCCAATTTACTATTCTCTTGTCTTCCATAATTTAGATAAGAATTGCTTACAGCATGCCACATCTTATCTCCCAACAACACTAATCCCTTCACTCCTCCCCACACCCAATACAAAAGGACAAAAAAATGAAATTGGACACATAATCACAGTTCTATATTCGTACAGTAACACAGGATATTAAAAAGGCGGAGAGCTTACAGAAGGCAATTAAGAACTTTCCATAGCCTTTCCTTTGATAAGGAGGAAGGGTGAGGATACATGCCAAATTATAGGATTCCTCAGAATGCTTTTCCTGCATGATCCATTAAATACAATCAGCTACAGAATTATTTAAAGTTTCTGAAAATAACAGAACCACGATTTCCAGGAATTCTATCTTAGAAAATTGCTTTGCTGACTGATCAAATGTGATGAATACAGAGGATTTGCAAAAAAGAATGATCAAATGAATATCCAGTCCTTAAAGCAAAAGAAGCTGAAACATTAAAGGAAAACAGAAGGTGCGCCAATATGCACGACATGCTTTTCATGTCAATTTTGGTGTTCCTTGAAAAAATTTACATAGAAGCTCTGAGATGTAATTTTTTTGGTGCCACATGCACTATAGCATAAGAAATTACAAGCAGCAGCATTTACCTTGGAAAAATATCCAACCATGTGGCATCCTCGATCGTCACATTCGCACAAAACGTAAAATAGAAATAGGTCAACATCATAATAAAGGGTCTTGTGATCAAGAAACAACTTCGCCAAATAACAAAGATTCTGCCCATAAACCTTGTTCTTTTTGCCATCTATCTGAATAAAAAAAAAAAGTAAAAGAAAAGTCAAATCAACTACAGAATTCAAATAACTGAGTCATAGCATGTGGGATAGCAGAGATTGAGGGAAAAAAGAACTGGATTACTACATTTTCATAACCAGAATCACCAACATAATGCTTCAAGGTCAATTGGCTTTTTTGCAACTTGCAAAAATCAAAATCAACTAGGTTGTGGTGAGTATCATTTATGCTGTGAGAAGTGTAGATTATAAAAAAGAATTGAAAACCACCAAAGCAGGAAAATATAAAAGAAAGAAAACAATTGAGAAAAATACTAGCAGTCCAGTAATGTGCTATGAAATCTGAGCAGGTACCAGCAAACTCAGAACAAGATATTTAAAAATCAGATGAGAGAATAACAACATATAATCAGCAACATTATGACATACCTCAAACATTGATAACGTGCCACTTCGATAAATTTCATCACCAGGCGGGTGCTTGAGATCACACTTCTTCTACATGAACCATATAAAAAAATTTAAAAAGACAACCAACATCATAGCATCTTATGACTGTCAAAAATAAAGATGCTGATTTAAAAAAGAAAGTGATCAAGAATTCAAATAACTGAGTCAAAACATTTCAATAAAAATACTGTTTCGTATACTATTTCAAAATTTTGACCTAAGCATAATTAGGCCATTTGCATGCAGAGTACATAGTGAAGCTTTTTGTGAACTAATAGAAATTTGGCTTAATAAAAACTAATTTTTTTGTCATCATTTCAAACAGATCAGTGGCAAGAAGCTGGTTAAAAGAATAGCACAAAAAAAATCAGGAAAATAATATCTACAAGCAGACAGATCAAAGAACACTCAGTAGTCGGTACTCAAAATTTAAAACTCTATTTGCAACAGATATACCACAACTGCAGCACCATAAATCAAGGCAAGCACAAGAATTTGAGGTACGGCTCACCATATGCCTTTGGAGCTGCTCTTTACGCTTCATGAAATTGAGGCAAAATTCACAAAAGTACAGCTGCAGACAATCATTGTATTCTGGTGGGAAAGGCGAGAAGTACCATGTCTCAATCTCATATCTTCCAAGCTCAATCGTGGCTATATTTTTTACTTTTGTGAATTCCTCATGCTCACGTAAGCTGGCAGCATCAAGCTCCTCATGGCCCTAAAAATTTGAGAATGATATCTTCAAATTATAAAATGCAAAATCTCAATAGTACTTTGATGGACCTACATACTTCAGAGGTTCACAAGAACTATACATTAACAGTCAATAGTTTGCTCTGTGCCTTACTCCATCAATTAAATCATGAAATTTTGCACGGCAAAAGTTATTGTGGACACCAGTAGTTGTATGTGACATTCAGACGTTTGCTTATGTTAGAAATCATAGAATATGTAAAAGGCCATATTTTGAAAGGTAAAATTTATGCATCATATATTGCTTAAGCTTCTTGCAGGTGTGAAGCATCTCATTTTTGTGTCTTGTAAATAAATTGAAGACATGCTTCCTATGGTAAGTAACTACCAGAATAATTCTATAAAGCAACCTTTCAACAAACAGTTAAGAACAATTTAAGATACCTCCACATGTGTCTCGTCAATCTTCCGTTTCTGGTGGCGTGTCATTTTCAAGCTTGTTACCTGGAATATCAATCACAACATTTTCTCCAATCATTTCAATAGAAAAGAACGATAGAGAATACTGCAAGCAAGATTCTAGAGCAAATGGGTCTCAGAGATGGACAGCATTTAATGTCAATGGCAAGGGGCACATCAATGACTCATAAAACTGTAAAGAAACAAAAATGATTACCTTGTCCTCCACCTTTTCATCAACAACAGTCTCTACTGAATCAAGATCTAGTTGTTCAAGTTTCACCCACTCATCAAGCCTCCTATTGACTGTCAAAGAGTAAAAAAGATTGACTTGAATAAATACAACTCCCAAAATCACTACAGTGTATGGTAAATAAACATGTAGAAAATGAGAAAGTAGGCACACCAAATAATTTATCACTGTAACAATATTTGCATTGATGGAATTCCAATTCACATCTATTTACTAGCTAAACAGAGACAAGAAAATGAAATTATATCCCAATACTACTGGAAATCGCATGCAAATGCACATGCCAGTCTGAGCGCATAGGTTCATGTGCATCAACTTTTTGCAGTTACTGTCTTCCTATGGAATCGTGTGACACAGTTCTACCCTTGAAGGTGTGAGCAATACGACTTTGAACACGCACACCGAAGAACTCAAGGTGTAAAAGCTAGAATCTTCCACCGTACATAATATTTTGCAAGCAAAATCACACATCTCAGATCTGAATATCATGACATTTTCCCTCCACTTGAGAGGGGAAAAAAAAGAGGATGGATGTAGCTGGTATTCACAGATTCTTCACACACAACTCTTAACAGGTGTTATTCTGAAGAAAACTCCAAAGAATCAGTTCCTTTTTAGGAAAAGACATTTTCCCTCAAATGCAGCAACCATTCTCTTCCGTACCAGAATTTGCCCCAAATCATACTCTCATAGAAATATAATTAGACATTACAAGTTGATAAACCAAGTTAATTCACGTTCTAAGTTTCACTTGCATAAATCAGAAGAATCAAAGGCCAAAAATGACTCCCGCATCAATTAAACAAGCACCTAAATTCCTAAATTCAAATACAAAAACCCTAACTCTAACCATTGAAAATGCGCAATTAAAACCGACACTTACACTCTGTATAATGCACGTAATACTCGTAATCGTTGGTCCCACCAGACTGCATCTTACGGCGCTCGATGACCTTAACCGGATGGTATTTGCAGTCTCTCCAACGGCACAAAACGCGAGTGCCTACCTCGAGCGGTAACATACTCGTTTTCCTCTTCTTAACCACTTCGGATTCGACCGGAAGCGTCATTTCGGTGACACGTGGAGGCATTCCGTTAGTAGGGTTTTGATCGCCGTCGTAGGTAGCGGAAGCGTCGGTGGTGGGAGGCAGAGTTGTGGAGCCGTTCTCTGGATTTTTGGGGGTGTCAATCGAACCCATAATCGGTTGGTGATGAGAATTTGAGTGGGCTCTTCAACCCTTTCACAAGATTTCAAAAGTTTGAGAGACCTTGTGTCGGCTCCTGGGCCCATGGTTGTTCCTCTTTCTTTCTTTCTTTCTCGGATTACAAATATGCCCCTCAAGCTTTTTTTCCTCTTTTTTTCCCCAACTAATGTTCGATTTTTATTTATTCATAAAACCGAGAGTTTCTTGCTCTATTTTTCTTTAGTTTCTTCTTTTGATCCTCCTTAGATTTGAATTAAGTTTATAATTTAATTAATAATTATAACAAAATCCAATTCAATGTTCATTTAATTTATAAAATATTAAAAACAAATAACTAAAACCATTTTTATATATATTATCAATCATTTTATTCAACTTTTTGATCCTTATGAAGGATTTTCTTTTTTTTTCTAAGAACATTATGAATTTTATAATAATAACAAAAAAAACATTAAGTGGATGCACTCTTTTGAATACAAGAGTTAACAAACATGAAATAATTTTGGTAAACTGAAGTATATACAATAAAAATTCTTAGCCAAATTTCAAGAAATTGAATTTATTATTATCAACGAAACCACCACAAAACACATTATTATATGAGATTATTCCAACAATATCAATATATATATAACAATAAACTATCATTTAATCCCTTTATATTTAGGAACGTAATGTAAGTTAGTTATGGAAATGGAGAGAGTGCATGATTCACTTGAATCAACCTTAACAATTATTCATCATTCTTCTTATTATTCTTTTTTTTATAAATTTTATTACATATAAGCCAAAGTATTCTTTAAAAAAAAATGCAATTCTACTCGTTTATTAAGCCAACACATGGCATACATTATGGGATACTAATGAAAGGAAACAACTAAATAAAATGATGTGTTATACAATACATAAACATGAGATCACAAGGAATGTAACATAAATATTCATTTGAATTAATTCTTCTTTAATTCCTCATTCTCATTCACTAATGTTCCCTTCTTAGAATAAACTTAAGACAATTTATCCTCCTTCAAAGTGCCTTTATCCTTAAGGGAGATTTTAGAAAACCTCAAATACAGATCATCAATAAACTCTCGGGTTGCATGCGACGATAATAGACCTTTCCAAAGAACTAGGATCTGTGTGGCAACCTAATTCTTTATTTTCACCATTTTTATGTCCAACACAGCTTGTGGTTGAGAAACTAGAGCACAGGGCAAAACTGGTAAGTCAGCTTGTACCATTTTATTTTCCACATGCATTTTCAATTAAAAAACAGGGAAAACATGGTAAATTGCAACAGAAGAAGGCAAACACAGCTTGTAAGCCATTACATCAATTCACTTCATAATCTAGTAAAGGCTATAATACTTAATTGCTAGCTTTTATGAGCTTCTCTGAGTCACTGATTTTTATCTATAAGGTTGTGATTTAAAGTAGACCAATCTCCAATAGCAAATGCCCTCTCAATTTTATTTTATTTTATTTTATTTGTTGATTCTTGCCTATAAGGTTGTAATTTAAGGTAAACCCAATCTCAAATAATAAGTTCCCTCTCACTTTTTTTCTTATTTGCTAATTATGACAGTGCGTTAGCTAATTTCAAATTACTCATGATTAGCTTGACCATATCCTCCCTTTTAGTTAGGAAATCGTCAATTGAAGCAATTTGGTCAAAGGGAATTATGGAATATGAATTGGAGGAGTCTCACTACAGAGAACTTCGTAAGGAATGGATTTGGTTGTGGTGTGGCAATTTGTATTATATCACCATTCAAACAAGGGTAACCACTTTGACCATTGAGCAGGGGTCTCACCAGTCATGTATCTTAGATAGTTCTCTAGGAATGTTTTTACTTGTCTCTGTCTGATTATCTATTTAGGGATGGTAAGCAATAAAGTAATGCATTTCCACACCTTGTTATGAAAAAAAAATCCTTCCAAACCTAGCTAAAAAACATAGTGTCTCAATCATTTACTATAATGGCAAGTAAATCATGGAGTTTGTAAACATTCTCAATGAAAGTTTTAGCTACTATAGAAGTAGTATATGGGTTAGTGAGAGCCATAAAATATGCATATATACTTAAACGATTCATTATCATATAAATGACCTCTTCACTATTGAATTTAGACAGATCCTTCCACAAAACCCAATCTAATATCAGTGAATGGTCTATGAGGTATGGGTAGAGGTTGCAATAACCCAATAGTGAGCACATTCTTAGTTTCAATTTTTCTAGTAGATAGGGCACTCCCTAACAAACTGTCTCATGTGCTTCTACCGTTTTTTACAATAAAAAAGACTTCTCATCTTTTTACAATCATAACAGCACCAGAATGTCCACTAATAAATGAGTCATGATACATTGAATCACCACTAACCACTATCTCTCATTTCCTGTTTAGATGGTCATTCACCTACTTATAATGGGGTAAGAAGTAGAATCCTTCTATAAATAAAAAGAAATGATGGTTTGTATAACAATATTTTTCTTCATGACCTTTTGTTCTCTTTTATAATGTTATTAGAGATTGTAGACACTACCATTGCATAAACCTCACCACTAGAAATCTTAGAAAAAGCATCAGTTACTACATTCTTTTTTTCATTTCTTGTACTTAATCTCATAATCAAACTCTAATAATTTAGTTAACCATAAGTGTTGAGAAGGAAAAAAGATATCATTTATTCTAAGAGGTATTTAAGACTAGCATAGTCTGTGTGAATTTTAAAATGTTTATCTCATAAGTAATTTTTCTATTTTATAATTGCATATAGTAGGGTCATCATCTCCCTCTTATAAATAGATAGAGCATGTTTTTTTAGTCCTAAAAACTTGTTAATATAGGTTATAAGATGTCTCTCTTGCATTGACAATGCTCTTATACCCACTATTTAAACATACTCCACTGCAGCCAACTTGTTAAGATTAGGTAAAGCTAAAATAGGTGGTTGAGTCACAACCTCTTTTAGATGTCCAAAAGCCTATAAAACCTCATCAGACCATACAAAAACATCTTTTCTCAATAATTGGGTTGATGTTTACATATAAAATTACAGCCCTTTATAAATTATTTGTAGTACCTAGCGAGATAAAAAAAACACACAACCATTTAATGTTTTGAAGTACAAGTCAATCAATAATAGCTTGAATCTTTATGGATGAATAGCTACCTTTTTTTGAAAATTATACGGCTCAAATACTCTTTTTAATCACTACCAAAAACATATTTGCTCTTATTTACAACTAATTAATGAGATTTTAGTAGCTCAAACATTATTTTTAGATGTTCTAAATGGTCTACTATGAAATTATTATACATTAGGATATCATCAAAAAACACTAGTATAAACTTTATAAGATGCCTTTTGAACACATTATTCATCAAACTCTCAAAAGTGGTAGGTGCATTAATTAACCTAAAGGACATGACTAGGAACTTGTAGTGACCATTATAAGTATTAAATACAGTCTTGAACACATCTTATGAGTCATTCTAATTTGGTGGTAGCTAAATCTCAAATCTACCTTGGAAAACATTATTGAACCAACTAAATCTTCCAACAATTCATTCACCAATGGTATAGGAAACTTATCTTTAATAATGAGTTTGTTAAAGGCCCTATAATCCATATAAATTCTTCATGAAAGTGTTATTCTATTGAATTATACTTGATTCCAACATTTCAGAACCTGTTTTCTCTATAATATCTTTTTACAACCCAGAATACCTATAAGGTCTCAGGTTAATAGGTTGAGCTCTATCCTTAAGTGAAATAGTATGGTCATATACTGTAAACCCCGGTAAAAATAAAAATAATATATATATATATATATATATATATTTGAGAAAAAAATGGTCTCAAGAATTGAGTAAATTAATTGATATGACTTGTACAAGTATGAAATATAAAAATTTGAATTTTTGATGAAAAATCACAAACCGGCTAATTTTACATTATAGCACATAACTTTAAATCTGGTCATCAGATTAAGTTGAAATTTTGCATGGAGTCTTATAAAATATTATTTTAACTTAGGTTAAAGTTTTAAAATTTTTGGAGTATGATAAGATTTTTTTCAGATAAAAGAACAAATAACACAAAAGAGTGTCTAGAAATTTCTTTAGGGACCAAATTGAAACTTTGCCCAAAACAACCCTCTTTATAAGCTGCCAGCAATGAAAAAACAAAAGAGGAGTGTGCAGCCGGCCAAGAGAAGAAAATGTGAAAAGAGGGCTTT
>Ga0307507_10011252_pt1 | contig 11344 bp, 4 predicted proteins | sample 7_EM_MG_FD_207223 | JGI IMG/M metagenome (GOLD analysis project Ga0307507, IMG submission 207223) | Populus trichocarpa ectomycorrhiza microbial communities from riparian zone in the Pacific Northwest, United States - 7_EM | ecosystem: Host-associated > Plants > Roots > Unclassified | place...
CCTACTGAGGTGGCTCATAGGGTTTTTCCGTCCCCTACATCAACAAGGGTTTTCTTCCTGTCAATTTATAAGTTTCCCTTGTGTATGGAGTAGTCTGCGTGGGCCTAGATAGGATCCGTATTAGACGTTAATCAAAGATCTTACTACTAATTAATATCTAAGTATTAAGTATTAATCTCCGCATATACATTTAAATATTCCATTAGATTTTTATTTAGAGAGATACTAAGGTTTATACCTAAAGCTCCTAAAACCCGCAGAACCTATATTATATTAGCCAAGTTTAAGTATCTTACAATCCTCTTAACTAGATATTATCCGTTCTTCTTAGGCTACTATACCTTAAGCCTCTTAGCCAATATTAGATCCGCCTTACAGTAAGAGAAAACAAAAGGACGTGTCTGCGCACTTTAAAAATATAAAATCCGCTCATAACCCTTTTCCAGCACCTTAATTAAGCGGTGATTCTATATTAATGTCACTTTATAAGTTAACTAGACGGCGCCCACTTACTTTAATTAGTAGTAACTTAACTATAAAGGATTTACGCGTTATAAATAAGCGTATATAAGGTGATTAATGTTTACTAAGGTAAGTTACTATAGCAATTACTTATTAGTAAGCTAATTTAATAAAATCTGCAGCGTAGATATTTACCTTTAATTAACCTCTGCACCTTCCACCTTACAGCATCGCACCATAAACTTTATTTTTGTTGTTTTATCTACTATCTATTAGCATACTACTCTCTATAATACCTTTTTATATACCTCTAAATACATCTAACAACTATTTAGTTAAGGAACTTAATATGCGCGATATTAATAATAAAATAATTAAGGACGCTTTTTCTTTTACTAATCCTTTAGGGTCTTTATTTAGAAAGTAAGCTTTCTAATACTAAATTATGCCTATAGCTAATATAATTTTAGGAAGTATATACTAAAGCACTCTTTGTTAGATCTAGTAGAGCACTATAATAAGACTATTGCGAAATCTACTAGAAATCCGCTTACCTCTTTACTACCTTACTCTTTACCACCTACTTCTTTACCACCTACCTCTTCGCTGCCTACCTTTTCACTACCTGCCTTTAAGCTACTTATTTCTTCGCCGCCTGCTACTTTTAAAAAGTTTAATCGTTATTATGCTTCTACTTCTCTTAAGAGGCAGGCTAATAGAATTACTGCGTAAAACGTTTAGTACAAGATAGCCTTTAAATCATACGTATTAACTATACTATTTTAATGTCTTGTCTACTAATTTACCTCTTATAATAACCTAATAGAAATTTTAGAGATTTTAGATAACAATAAAGAGAGCAATCTTAATAACGCTAACTCTCCTAAAAGCCCTCCTCTATCCTTTTACAATCTCTATAGCCCTTGCAAGCTCTATAGTACGCAGACAGCCTAAGCTATAATATTAAACATTAACATAAACAGGCGCCTTCCTATTTAAGTGCTATTAGCAAATAAATAGTATACCCTAAAAGCTAGTGCTTAGGAGAATATCCCATGTCCACTAGCGAATATGGCCCGTGCGCGAACACCAAAATTTCAAACAAACGTCTCTACCACATAATCTATAGCTTCTCACCTAGATTTTATCACTATAATGGGTCGCAAATATGCAGGAATACTTTAATTAAATTAAAGGACCGTAGAGTCAAGTATAGATCAATTTTGAACTTTATTATCACGAGTTGGTGTCGCGATTAATTAATTAAGTCGTTGGCTTTGTTTTGCTAAGACTACGTTAAATCTAGATGATTTGGTTGGTTCGCTTACTACTGGACCTTTCTTGACGGCGCATGGGATAAAGGAAGCTCGCTAGCAGATATATACCTATGTCTAGAATATTAAGGGTAGCTCTAGTATGCTGTGCAATCTGCTATGCACTCTATGCACTAAGCAAGACTATAAATATCGCGTTTACAAGCAGAACTCTAGGCCGCATTTTAGAGGTGCGTGCTTAAGATATTACTTAAGTAGCAGGTTATATAAAAGGGTATATGCCAATAGTATACTATTATTCTATTAGCTAATATATATATAGAATAGTTCGCTAAGACTGGAGCCAGTTATACCTTAGCGTAAAAAATATACGCAATTAGCTTCTGCTAGTAGTCTAGCTAAAACACCTATTAAGAAGGTATAATATCCGCATCTTAACAATCTGGATATTGCTAATATCCGCATAGTTTTATACCCGTACTATCCCCTTTACAGAGACTTCCCCTCCCCCTAAGACTCTTATTTATAGTAATATACATAGCTATAGAGGCATCCGTTCTGCCGCTACTCCTCCTACTCTTTTACTAATCCCTAGTATGCCTGGTGCTGCTTCTAGTATTACTACCACTCCCGCTAGCACAGAAAATATTAGGGTGTATTTAGCAATTGCTGTTTCCATACGCGTTAATATAGTTTATAAACAGGTGACTAAGATAGCAAAAGATGGTTAGGCTATAAATTACCAGTTAAGTAAGCTTAAAAATTCTATAAATAAGATAAAGGATAAGCTTGCGTTTATAAGGCGTAGTATTATAGCACTTATACACAACACCAGGTTGCTAGATATAGAATTTAAGTAGATATAGGTTAGCTATTACTATGGGTTAGCTATTGCTGCAGGTTAACTATTATTATAGATTTAGAGTAATAAAATAGTAGCTCTTACCTCTCTACTACTATATATATAGGAATCAGGTCTCTACCTTATATTTAATAGATATACTTAATTAATATTGTAATATCTATATAAGCTAAGATAAAGATATTTATATATCCGCACCATTAATAATTACTAAGGTAAGTCACCATAGTAGTAATTATTTGTTAGTAAGCTAATTTAATAAAATTGGTAGTATAGATATTTACCTTTAATTAACCTCCGCACCTCTTCTTCCTCTACTAACCTTCTACCTTATAGTACCGTACTATAAACTTCATTATTGTTATTTTATCTACCATCCCTTAGCATTCTACTATCTATAATACCTTTATTTACACCTATAAACAATATTAATGCAAATAACAGCAGCTAGGTAGTTAAGGAACTTAATATACGCGAAATAAACAATAATGCTGTTAAGCACGCTATAGCTACTCTTACTAAGCCTTTAGACCCTATTCCTAAAGAGTAAGCTTTCTAATACTAAATTATACCTATAGCTAATATAATTTTAGAAAATATATACCAAAGCGCTCTTTACAGGATTTAGTAGATAATAAGAATATAGATAGAGCGAAGTCCGCTAAAAATCTGCGCACCTTTTTGCTGCCTACCCTTCCGTTACCTATATCTTTGCTATAAACCACTTTGCCATTAGTTTCTTCGCCGTCTACTTCTTCGCCACTTGCCTCTTTGCTACCGCCACCTAATACTTTTAAAAGGAGGCTTAACAAGGCTTGTTTATCTTCTTTTCTTAAAAAGTAGATTAAAAAGGCTGCTAATATAAATCTAAAGACCAAGATAGCCATTGAATTGTATATATTAGTTATACTGTTTTAATATCTTATCTACTAATTTACCTCTTATAGTAACCTAAACATTATTTATAAGGTTTCTTTAGATAGCAAATCTTTAGATAGCGGCAAAGATAAAGATCTTAATAATGCCAACTCTTATAATACCCGTAGCCCTTATAATCTCCACAGTACCATAGATATAAATAAGTGCCTTTCTATCTAAGTGCCGTTAGCGAATAAATAGTACACTCTAAAAGCTAGTATTTAGGAGAATATAAAGGAAAGTCGCTAGCGGATATTAACACACGTCTAGAATATTAAGGATAGCTTTAGTAAGCCGCGCAACCCACTATATGCTCTATACAAGAAGCATAGCTATAAATATCACGTTTATAAGAAGGACTCTAGGCCTTATTTTGGAGTTATATACTTAAGATATTGTATAGGTAGCAGGTTGTATAGAAAGGTACATGCTAATAGTATACTGTTATTTTGTTAGTTAATATATATATAGGAAAGTTTACTAAATCTAGAGCCGGTTATACCTTAGGGTAAAAAACGTGTAAAGTTAGCTTCTGCTAATAGTCTAGCTAAAACGCCTACTAAAAAGGTATAATATCCACGTGTTAATAATACGGATATTACTGATATCTGCATAGCTTTATTCTCGCACCATCTCCACCCGCGCTACTACGCCTCCCTCCCCCCCACTAAGACCTCCCCCCCTATTAAGACTCCCACTTACAGTAGTACGCGCGGCTATAGAGGCACCTACTCTACCGCTGCTTCTCTAACTCTTTTACCAATTACTAGTACACTAGGTGCTGCTATTACTGCTACCACTTCTACTAGCACGGAATCTATCAGGGTGTATTTAGCAATTACTATTTCTATACGCATTAATATAGTTTATAAATAGGTAACTAATATAGCAAAAAATGTTCAAGCTATGGACCGCTAGTGTCACGGGACCACCCCGTGACACCTCGCACACGTCCACCTGTTTCCACTATCTCGACCTCTATATTAACGACTTAGTTAATTAAGGCACGTAACGGAAATCTAAGGCAATTTGCTATTACGTAGCGGCAATCTACGGCAATCTGCCGTCCTCTACTATATTCCGCCAAATTCTGCTAAGATCTACTAGGACTATAACCTAAAGCCTATTCTGCCCTATGCACGTATTAACTAAGCAACCAAGTTAACAATATATATACTCTTTTCTTCCCATTTCCCTACTTTCTTTCCCTATGTAATATCTTAACTTTATTACTCAGTTTATGTATATAGCTTATCAATATCTACTTCGCTATATATTATCACCACTTGTGCTTACTCCGTAATACTATGTTACGTTAACCTTATATACTACCCTCTAAAATATAGAACGACCCTAAAGCCCCTATAATAGCTACCGGCATTATATCCGCACTCCAAAAACAATTAGTAGAGATCTAGAAGTCCTTTATAGACGCCCTCATATAAAACTAAGCCACTTTAACTTAATAACAAGCCAAGTAAAAGGCACGACACCTATAAATAATTAAGGACCTCTAAGAAGAAGTCCGTGCCCTTAAGATACCCTAAGACCGAATACCTTCTCTAGAGACAAATACGTGGGACAAGAGTCCCAAACTTATAGTAACTATTCACCCCAAACTAACTACAACACCATAATAATCTAAACAATTACCAGACCTTCTAATATTTATTAGTAAATAATAAGAACTCTAATTATTTCTAAGCCAGCTTATGTCACGGAGTGAGTATAAGCGACGATAATATATAGCAAAGTAGATATTATTAAGCTACGTACATAAACTATGTAATGAAGTTAAGACGTTATGTAAAGAGAGAAGGTAAGGAAACGGGGAGAAAGGGTATATGTTGTTAGTTTGGTTGCTTAGTTAATATATACACGGAGTAGAATAGAATTTAAGGAGCGGTCCTGGCAGAACTTAGTAGAATTTAGTGGGCTTTGGCGGAATATAGCAGAATTTAGTGGATTCTGGCGGAATATGGCGGAATTTGGTGGATTTTGGCGGAATATGACAGATTGCCGTCTCGCGGTCGGTCTCTTCTTACTGCGTTAGTGGAAACAGGTGGACGTATATAAGGTGTCACAGAGGTGTCCCATAATAGTACCCCCCCTTTAAACTCAAGCTTCTGTAAAATAGGGCTGTGGTAGTTCTAGGTAGAGTTCGTAGAAGTCTTCTATAGCTTATATAAGTCCTATAGAGTTAACAGGTTCCCATGTAGGCTCATTAAAACCTCTCCATTTTGTAAGATACATATATTAGCGTTTTTGTTTATTATACTTAATGTTATTAATTCTTTTAACGAAGTACTTATCTTTACCATCCATCTTAACTGGTAGGGGAGGGTCCTAGATCTATCTAGGCAGGGTATCTAATACAGGGGCAGTAGGGCGGAGGACTGACGTGTGGAATATAGGATGGATTTTGACCGTATTAGGGAGCTTCAGTTAGTAGGCATAAGGAGAGACGACTTTCTTAACTTTATAAGGGCTGGCGTTCTTCCAATTAAATTTCTTAGTAGGTTGTTTTGTGTTTAGATTTCTTATATCTAACCAGACGAAGTTACCAATTTAGTAAACTGGTGCTAGGGTTCGGTTCTTATTTGCTGCAGCTTTATAGACAGATTGGGCCTATATTATTTTGTTAGTAAGGAACTCTTATAGTTCTTCCATCTTCTTTATAAATTTATTTGCTTCTGTAACCTGTAAGGCTTAATAGGCTAGGCAAGAAACGTTACTAAAGGGTTCAAAACCCATTCGTGGATGCTAGCTGTAGTTGGCCAGGAATAGGGAGACCTTTGTGGTTTCCGAGACGGAGTTATTTATAGTAAACTTAGCAAATATAAGCCAGTCTATCTAGTTGTCCTATAAATACAACGTGTATATCTAGATATACTATTCTATAATAGTATTTATATATTCTATTTAACCGTCCGTTTCTAGGTAGTATGCTATAGATAATAGTGCTTTAATACGGAGTTAGGTAGTTAGTTTTTTCTAAAATATAGAGACAAACTGTCTACCTTTATCGGAGATAATTGTTTTGGGAAGTCCGTGGAGTTTCTATATATAGTCTAGGAATAGTTAGGCAACGGTAGGTGCTAATATGTTAGGGCAGGCGATCAAGTGTTTTATTTTAGATAGTTGGTCTATAACTACTATAATGTTTATGCAGCCTTTACTTTTAGGGAGATTAACAACAAAGTTAATTAAAATGTCTTTCCATCTTCAGTCCGGAACAAGTAGTGGCTTTAAAAAGCCGTTGTATGTCTTATACGAAGCTTTAGCTCGTTGGCAGGTATGGCAGCTAGTAACATATCTTTATATTATATTATACATGTTTGGCCAGTAGTACTCTTGTTGGAGCAGTTCCAGGGTTTTTCCTTAGCCTGGGTGACCGGCTACTGGCAGATTATATGCATGTTTAAGAAGCTTAAGCTTAAGTTTGTTGTGGTTAGGTATAACTAGATGGTTTTAGTAGTATAAGCGGCCTCCACAGGCTTCGCATTTACTTAAAGAAATCCTTTTAAAGCATCTAACGCCGTCTTAAATTAGCTTAAGCGTTTCTTGGATAAACTTGTTGTTTGGGTATTTATCAGCTATAATCTATTTAATAGTTTAATTGGTTATTTTAAGGACGTGTACCAAGAGATCTTTAGTAGGGGGTTTAAATAGTTTAGGGCAGAGTAGAGTCTAATTGCGGTAGGAGCGCGCTTCTTCTTAAGCTGGTGCATCTTATAAATATTAGGTTAGGGCATTAGGCTTCTAGCCTTAAACGCCTGGGCAATACGTAATAGAGAATTGGAAATAGGATAGATATTCTAACCAGTGGGCCTGTTAGTGGCTTAGCTGTTTTATGGTTATAAAGTATTATAGGTTCTTATAGTTGCTAAAAACCTTAATTAGAAATCTAGAGCCTTTTAGTTTAGGTCGCCATTGTTTAAAACATCTAATAATAGCCAACAGTTCCTTATCGTAGATCTCATAATTACATTTAGCTGGACTTAGTTATTTTAAAAAGTATGCTATGGGGTATAATACTCCTTCCTTGTTATATTAAAACAGGATGCCTCTAGTAATATAGTTGGATGAGTTAGCTTCTATAACACTTATTTAGTTTGGGTTAAAGTGTTAGAGTATAGGTGCGGTAGTAAATATAACTTTTAGGTAAGCAAAAGCTTTTTTACATTCCTTGTTAAAGATAAAGGCTTTATCCTTTTATATTAAGGCTATAAGGGGTAAAACTAAGGCGGAGAAGTTATTAATAAACCATTAGTAGAAATTGGCGAATCCTATAAAGGCCCTTACGTCCTTAACGTTCTTAGGTTCTTGCCAGTTTATAACTGCTTTAACTTTTTTAGGGTCTATTTATATGCTGTCTATGGAAATAACAAATCCAAGGTATAGAACTTCCGTTTTATAGAACTTGTATTTATCTATATCTAACTATAGGCTAGCTCCGCGCAAGGCTTACAGGACTAGTTTAATGTATTTTTAGTATTTAGCCAGATTATTGCTGTACATTAAGATATTATTAATATAAGCAGTATAAAAGACGTCCAGGTATGGGTGTAGGGTGTTATTTATAAAGTGTTAAAAAGAACTTGGGGCGTTTATAAGGCCAAATGGCATTACTAAGTACTTAAATAATCCATATTAAGTACAAAATATAGTAAGCTATTTGTCTCCTTTTGTGATACAGAGGCGGTTAAATGCGTGGATAATATTAAGCTTTGTGTAGAAGCGAGCCTTACTTAATTAGTTTAGTGTCTCTTAAATTAACTGGATTAGGTATTAGTTTTTAACAGTAACAGTGTTGAGAGCTTAGTAGTCCACGCAGAAGCGTAGACCACCACTAGGTTTCTTAATAAAGATTACTGGCGCGGCTACGGGTGAAGAACTTGCTCTAATAAATCCTTTGTCTAGATGTTCATCTAAGTACTTCCATAGTACCTGAAGTTTATTTTAAGATATCCTATATAGGGGTCCAAATCCAGGATGTTTTCCTTCTTTAATTACAATCTTATAATTATATAGGCGGTGTTCCAGTAGCTTATTGGCTTCCTTTTATAAGAATACATCTAGGTATTTATGGTACTCTACTAGTACCTTTGTAGCGGGGTTAGTATGCTTCTTTAGTGCTAAGGCCTTCTTAATATTAGCCATTGTAACAGCGAAAATTGTATATTCTAGTTTCCTGGCAAGTTGTGCGAGCGGAGTAGCTCCAATTATGTAGATATCTAAGGCGTTAAGCGGGCTTAGATTGTCCTTAGTTTCTTATACAGTTTCCTGTTTAGTTTTAGGTTTGGTATTAGATATGGAGTTAGTGTCAGATTTAGGTTTAGGCTCTTTAAGCATCTTTTTTATGGTAGAATACCAGTTCTTCTGGTACTTTTATATATTAAGCTTCTGCTTAGTTTAGGGCGGTGCAGTAGTTAGGGTCGGTTTATATAATTTAGTGTAATTTCTGGGTCCTTAGTGGACGTCGGTGGAAATCTTATATTTATGGAATTTGGTGGAATTTTCGGGTTGGTGGAATCGGGTGGAAATTTTAGGCTAGTAGATCCTAGTGGATTTTCTAGATTTTGGTTTAGGGTCTAAGCCGCGAGTTATAAGGCTCTTCTGCTTATAATGGGAGGCGGTAAACAGAAGCTTAAGGTTGTTTTAGTTAATAGTTACCTTATATAGCTTTATCCAGGGTTGTCTAAGGATTACTAGGTGACCTAGGGTGGTAACAAAGAGCTTAACCAATTCTTTATAGTTCAGGTATTGGAGTCTTAGGGCCGCTATATAAGTAATACAGCCCAAGGCAGTGCGTTTGCCATTAAATTCAAATATATTAATATGCCGGTTAAGGGGTATTAGGGTAAACCTATTGTCTTACGTGAAGATCTTATTAATAAATCCTATACCGCTAGCTCCTATGTTAATTAGGACTTAAGTGTTAGCCTATTAACCTTTCTGCCAAAGATGGCAGTTAATGGTTATACTACAATTCTAAGAGTTAGGGTTTGTAACATCTAATGTATTTAACAAGATCCTATAATATAGCTGTCCCGGAGAGCGACTTAACTCTAAGATGTACCTTTTAATGGCGAGTAGAAAGGGGTTTCTATAGAACATCAGTTGTAACTTCGTCCTTATAAGTAGTATTTACTAAATGTGGGGCTGGAACTAGGTAAAGATCGGGGACAGTGACTAGAGAATCGGTGTGGTGAACGGCTGCTAGTATTAACTGTTTGTAAATTCTTTTGGAAAGGGATGGAGCAGTAGCTAGAGATATAAGTATCGCTTCCGCACTTAAAACAGAGGCCGTGTTTAATATATTACTCTTATTTAGCGGATCTTTTTGGGCATAGGAAAGGGTTCTAGTGTTGATATCTATAGCGTCTAAGTCCTTGCGGGTCTTAGGCGGCTAGGGGGTAGAGTATTAAGGTGTATGTTTTGGGGTAAGGTGTAGTAAGTTATTATATAGGCTATTAATAACGTTGGCGCAGGCGGTAACAGTACCTGGTAGTTTAACTCCTATAAGAGATGCTTTTAATTTAGGGTTTAGAGACTCTACTAGGCGATTAATTAAGGCAGGTTCGTTCCATCCAGTCTCTTTAGCGTAGCGGTGGAATTCAGCGAAGTATAATGGGAAGTTCTTAGAGCCCTATGTTATCTTGTTTAGTTTCCTTTATAACATAGCGACTTAGTTAGGGTCGCCATAAGATGCTTTTAGTATAGTGACTAGTTCCTCTATTATACTTGGTTGGAACGAGTATATAGTGTCCGCGGCATCTCCTTTTAGGCGGCTTATAGCGTAACGAAGCTGACTGTTAGGGGTAGGGTAGCGGTCAATATTGCCGCTTAACTTGTTCTAAAGTTGGTTAAGGAAAGAGCATAGCTTACTCCTCTTATTAGAATAGGCGGGAGGATTAGGGAGACATTTAGATAACTTTTTTTAGGGGCATTAACTGGCAAATTTGGGGTTAAGGAGTTAGTTTTAGATGCGTTCTTCTTATTTGATGTTTATGGGTTAATAGTAGTAGGGATAGGTAGGGGCGACGGTGTAGCAGGCGATAGGTTATAACAAATCTCTTTAACTTCCTTTCTTAGGAATTAGATCGTCTTGTAATATTAAGTTTCTTATTAGGCAAGAGCGTCTATAAAAGCCTCTTAGAGACTTCTTATTTATTTGGTAAATAGGGTACGTAGGTTGTTTATAAATAAGGGGGTTTCTAAGTTATTCTGCATGTTAGTTAGGGCAGGATAGAGTATATAGCTTAATATAATATAGTGTCACGGAGTAAGTATACGCGACGATAATATATAGCAAAGTAGATATTATTAAGCTATATATATAAACTGTATAATAAAGTCAAGACGTTGCGTAAGGAGAGAAGGTAAGGAAATGGGAAGAAAAGGTATATATTGTTAGTTTGGTTGCTTAGTTAATATATATACAGAGCAGAATAGGATTTAAGGAGCGGTCCTAGCAGAACTTAGCAGAATTTAGTGGGCTTTGGCGGAATATGGCAGAATTTGGTGGATTCTGGCGGAATATAGCGGAATTTAGTGGATTTTGGCAGAATATAACAGATTGCCGTCTTGCGGTCGGTCTCTTCTTACTGCGTCGGTGGAAACAGGTGGACGTGTATAAGGTGTTATAGAGGTGTCCCATAACAGCTTAAAAATAAGCTAACTAGTAATACTAACCACTACCTAACTAAAGCTAACTAACTCTACTACGCCCTAAGTTAACTAGGAGGAGATATAGCTAACCTTATTAAACCCCTTTAACCAAACTTAGTATAAAGTCTAGTTATACTACTTAAAGCTATATATA
>Ga0307507_10011253_pt1 | contig 11343 bp, 6 predicted proteins | sample 7_EM_MG_FD_207223 | JGI IMG/M metagenome (GOLD analysis project Ga0307507, IMG submission 207223) | Populus trichocarpa ectomycorrhiza microbial communities from riparian zone in the Pacific Northwest, United States - 7_EM | ecosystem: Host-associated > Plants > Roots > Unclassified | place...
GTTTTTCGGTCAAAATGAAAAGAAAAAAAAAACATTAATTTTTTCCAAATATTAATTAAGTCTCGATGGAGTTTTTTAAACTATAGTACTATTTATAATAATAGTCCTTGTATTTTGTATTAATATGCTTTTATGTATAGCTACGAATTACTAAGATTATCATAACTCCTTTTCCTTTTTATTTCTTTTACAAAATTCCACAAGAAAATACTCCATATTTAAAATAGGAATTTTCTTGACAAAGTCTTCATCCATTCAATCAGAGTGTAATATATAATTTACTGTTTTTACTTTTATGTTTTTTTTATGGTGAAGAGTTATATCTCACAACAAACACAAAAACAAAAGCAAAAATAAACATTTTATATACCTAATATTTTTTTTTTTAAGTTACATTTGAAATAATTATACTATATGTCATAATAAACAATGATCGTTTTCTTAACATTAATTCCTCCGGTCCGGTGGAAAAGTCACTCTCTCCGTTCACGAGGACGATATGGAGGGCTCCTGAAAACAGGATAATAAGCATCCAGTTCAAGCTGTTCCAAAATCTGTTGTGTTGTTGCTCATAGATATGAAGAGAGGCCTCCAGTGAGATAAAGATTGTAATGAAAAGCAAAATTGCGATGGAAGGGAAGGAGAAAAGTAAATAAAACCTTTCATTCTCCATCCTTTCTTGGCCAAAAATTTTCAATATTTATAGGCCAAGTATTTTTTTTTTAATTGATTGGACCTTTAGTAACTTGGTTTCATTTGGTCCTTTATTTTTTTCTTTGTGCTTTGTGCTTTGATTCTTTTGTTTATTTTTTCCTTTGTTTATTTTTTTTTTCAATATGACACGTACTTCACCTAAAATATCATCATCAGCCACCACCTTTAGGGATTTATTTAATTATATTATGCATTCATGCAAATAAAAAGCCAAAATGCAACAGCATGAACCCCATCACTTTAAATATTGCACGATGTATTAAAAATAATTCTAAATAAGGTGTAAAATATATAAAAGGGTTGGAAACACCCTCGGAAAGATGCTGAAACTCGGTTGGAATAGTGGTGGTGCGTGGAACCACGCGTCTAAAGTCGGTGGAGTGTGTCGGTTTTGGAATCGGTACGCCCCATCTCTTCTACTTATTGATGATGGCGGTATTTCTCATCACTATCCTACGAGGGAGAGCGTGCCTCTTTTTAGTCTGGTCATCCTCCTCTATTCTCGATCAAAGAGCCACCGTCAAGGCTGTTGTTGCTGCCACTATTAATGTTGTTATCGTGCTACTATTCATTGTTGATGTGCTGCTATGTGTTCATGCTAGCTATCTTGGTGTGGTAGCGTTGTGGTGGTGATATGGTGGCTGCATTTGTGGGTTTGAGGTGAGACAAAGGCATTTAAAGGGTGATGTTGTTGACGCTTCCATGGCTTATTAGGTTGGCATGCTGCTGCTGGATGTGGGATTACCAGTGGTGCTAGTGCCAGCAAGGTTTGGGAGCTGTTTAGTGGTGGTTAAGGTGGCCTTTTGGTGACTGAAACTGGCGAGGTCTAGGGGGCTGTTTTAGGGTTGACACATTGCTACGTTTTAGTTTCAAATGTTGGCGATTGGGAAATGGTTGTCAATTGTGGTTGTTGGAGCTTGGAGTGGGAGAGAGGAAGAGGACCGGATAATGGTATTTTTTATGGTGGCCGTTGGTTCTATGATGATGGTGGTCAGCATACTGGAGAAAAGGAGGTTGGCTGCTGGTGAAATGGGTCAACGGAGTTGCAGAGTTTCTTTTTCTTTTTTAGGGTTTTTTTTTTCTTTTTTCTTTTGTATATTTGGTTTTCTGGCCCACTTTAGTCCCTTGTTTTCCTGTTCTAGATGTTCGCTCCCTTTTCTTTTCTTTTTTTCTTTCTTTGCTCAAGCTCATCATTTTTTGCTTTCTATTTTTTCAACTAGCATGATTTTTCTTCGCTTATTTTCCTTTTTTTCTTTATGTTTTACTCTTTTTTCTCTTGATATTTTTTTTTCTTTTTTTTTTTTGCTTGTCAATTTTTTTCATCATTTTCTTGAAAGCTTCGCATGAAATACTAAGAATAATGAAATGGTCAAAAGTTTTAAAAACAATCAACCAAAATGGCACTGAAATACATTTTTTAGAGTTTTTGTATTTCTTTGAAAAAAAGTTTGAGGAAAATAAGGGTAAAAAACAGTTTATGACATTAATTAATAATTAATATGTTATTATTAAATATAATAGTAAATAATATAATATAACAATAATTAAATTAATAAATTCCCTTGAATGATCGTTATAATACGTATCATAAATTGTCTTAGACGCCACAATTAGCCATGTTTAGAGATAAAGAAGATTAGATAAATCTATTATTTTCACCCTATGTTTTAACCAATTAAAAAAAAGCACCTAATCGATTAGTAATTCAATCGATTAAATATCTATATTTTAAACTTCAATCAATTGAGTATAATATTTCTAAATTAAAAAAAAAAGGCTTAAAAGAGAGAGAGGGATGGGAGATGATATTATATAATAAATAAAATGATAATAATAACTCATGTAGTAAAGAAAAGCAGTCAATCAATTAAGATAATTTTTTGTAATTTCAAAAACTATACTCAATTAGCTGAAATTATATATATATTCAATTAACCGAATTGATAATTTAAAAAAAGAAAAAAGTTGGGATGCACTGTTGAAGTTGAGAGGATGCAAGTAGTGAGCTTGGCCTAGAAAACATTAAATCGTGATTTTGAGTTCTAACAGTGCCCCAAGATAATCATAGAAATGAGAAAATTACTAGTCCGTTGAACATGCAGCTCTAAGCTGGAGTATCCAAAGAACAAATATGCATTTATGCCAGCTGAATTCTCCAAGTACAAGTTAAATTAGGACAATGGCAAGGGGGCAGGCAGGGGTTGCTGATACAAATTGTGATTGCAGAATTAAATGCACGCAATTTCCTATGGAAAAGTGGAGGTGTGGATCCAAAATATCATGGGTGCCAATAACTACATGATGCTCCCTTCTTGCAGTATCCGCTTTCATAAAATTTACAAACTCGCTGCCCTTTGGGCGGGGGTCTATATGTACTAGCTCCATTTCCATCACCACATAATGGCTGCTTGTTCCATGAAGACCTATCCCTACCAAAACCTGAATCTCTCTCTCTGCTTTGGAAATGATTACGGTGGTCTCTTGGACCAGAAAATCTGTCCCCACCATACCTTGGTTGGCTTCCCCAACTGCCTGATTTGCCTGTAGAATTGGCTGCACTCGTCTTGGCATGTTGCTGAATTGTGCCATGACCATTTCCCCAAACCATGTTCGTATTTCCTTGTGCTACTCTTCCCTTTACTGTTCCCCGACTAGCATCTTTGTTGGATGGTGAAGGTTGTTGAAGATCGGAACCTGCTTCCAATTCACTAACCGTGGATGGAGTAGTAGGTTGGATATCTGAACCTGATTCTCCCTGGTTACCAGCTGATGACGCAGGAGGCTGTGTTTCTGAACCTCTTACCCGTTGGTTAACTGATACATCTTTTGGCTTCATATTACCTTCCACCTCAGGACTTGTAGAAGAATGTTCACTGAAGCTCTTTTGAGGATTCGGAGCATCTGTCTGTGATAAACCAAGTGGTTCATCTGTCAAAGTCGATTGAGAAGGCCTTTGAGATTTCTCTAGTGGTTCATCTGTAATAGTGGACTGAGAAGGCGTGCAAGATATCTGATGTGATTCATTGGCTACTGTCAACTGAGAAGGCATTAGAGATACACCAAGTGGTTTATCTATTACAGTAGGTCGAGAAGGCATGTGACATAACAACAGTGCTTCACTCACTACAGTCAGCTGAGAAGGGATTTGTATATCAGCAGTGGAGCTGAATGCATCACTTTTGCCTGGATCAGGTGCTGGGCTAAACTCCTCAACAGGACTAAAGCAATCATCATCATACCCTCGTGTCAATTCCCCAGCAGAGCACAATTTCGAAGTTGGGGAAGGCAAACCACCAAGAGACTCCATCGCTTCAACTTCTGCCAATAGGTCTGAAACAGATTCATCAACTAAAGAGCAGAACTCAGCAGGTTCAGGAATGATGGGCTGCCAATCAGGTGCATCAATCACTGGGTGGGTGGGGGGAGTGTGTGTCAATTGGCCACTATCTGGAGTCAGTGTAGCAGCATGATCACTGCCCCCATCTGTAGGTTTCAGTGAAGAGGTGGACACATGATTGGAGTCCCATTCCTCAACAGATTTAACAGGAGCTGGCGAATAGCCGCCCCATTCACTGGCTACTCCAGCTAGCTGTGCTCCACCAACCGCTAAACTGGAAGCAGTACTCCAGCAAGGTCCTGAATCCAGAACAGGAAGCTTTGAAGTAGTGTGGTTGTTTTCAACAGCCTGTCCTTGCAAATCCTCAAGTTGCTGCTTCGGTGTTGGACAGGGCAAATCAAAGAACTCCATTTCCTCATTCTTCTGCGATGTTTCAACAGACTTCGTCCCAGAAACCAAAGTAGAGTTGGAATCCCATCCGCTTGAACTTTTTACAGGGGGTCTCCAGTTCTGTCCAGAAGACTGGTTTGAATAACTCTCACTATCAGCCTGTCTATCATCACTTTTGCCAATATTATTTTTACCTTCAGGGGTTTTGAGTGAATTCCCATTTACATCACTCAGATCATAAATCCGTTTTTCATCCTCGTGTTCTTCCTTTACCTGAAGTGATGGAGTTTCACCGAGCTTTCCAGAAGACGGAAACAAGGAAAGTGAATTACACATATTGGATTGATTAGACGAAGCCTTGCAGCCCTTGGACAATTCCAAAAGTTGTAGAGCAAGTTGCGCTTGTCCATTGTTAGGAATGGTGGCATTCATAGATGTAGTCCAACTTGAAGAATGGGCATCCCATGCATTGCTTCCTAGAAGCTCATCATCATCATTACAATTGGCACTTGCATTGTTTTGCACTGACTTCCAGTTGTTTATATTTTTATTGTCTAACTGAACAGCATCAATACTCTGATTCATACCAAATTCATGCATTTTATCTTTATCAGAAGAAACTGTTGCTTCTTGAGCCAGTGAGGAGCGGTTATGGGACAATGCTGGCTCTTTATGGAATCGCCCAACCAATGCATTGGTCAAAAGAATTGAGTCATCTGGTTTCTCATTTATCTTCCACACTCTCAAATCATGAGGGAAAAGCCCACTTGTACTCCATTTACGCAGTTGGGCCATAGCAAATGGCCCTTGAGTTTTTCCAGTTGGATCCTGATAGTGCCACAGTTTGTCTGTCTCAATATCAACCAATTGCTCTCTTCCTGTAGAAAGAGGAGGTGGTATATTTCGTGATGCAACCCCAGGATCCGATCCACATTGTACAGCTGCTTCACTATTCCAATCACCAGTCATCAAACCAGTAGAAGCTGCCCTGTTCTTTGATGTATTCTGCCCATTCAGCCCAATATGTTCTCCTCCTTGACTCTGCATGGACTCGCTCAATCTCTCATGAACCAGGGTAGTGCCATCTCTATCCACATGAAATGTTGTGCATATATCTCTACTCTGTTCGGTAGAGAATGCTGAATTCTGTGGACTGTTTCCTATGTCACTAGAGTTGAATTCTGCTCCATTTCTACCAGCACTAGCATTTCTTGTTCTTGCATGGTCACCTGCAAAAATGCCAGTAAAGTCATCACCAACTGAACTCTCTACATAGACAACTTCAAACATAACTGCCAATCACAAATTATTCAACACCAAGAAGTTGTAGCTAGGAACCTTGTATCTTCTTGTGTGAAACTCCAGCATCTTCTTCAGATTCATAACTTGAGTTGATATTTAGATCAGTATGTACATAGGGAATCTCAAGCAACCTGCGCTGACGTTCTTCAGGTGACTTAAGAATCTCTAATTTCTCCACGCATTCTCTAAGCGTGCAACATAGTTAAGGAATGGTACACTGGTAATCAATTGAAACATTCTACAACACTCTCAGTTGCTAATGTCAAAATGCTAATTGAAACATTCTACAACACTCTCAGTTGCTAATGTCAAAATGCTAATTGAAACCTTCTACAACGCTCTCGGTCAGTTGCTAATGTCAATATGCTATTATGTCCTCTGTTTGATTGCCAAGGGCAAAAAAATAGGAATGATAAGTAGGGAAGGCTTTGGTTGATGTCATGCGACAACAGCTGAAATTACAGTTCATATCAAACAAGCATGCCAAGCAATCGACAAGTAATAAACTTCATGAACAAGACAAGAAAAAACTAAGATGTAGAAATGGATGAGCTTGCAAAAAAAACAAAAATAAAACAAAACAAAAAAAAGAGGAAAGGACAAGCCTGTTGAATTTTTCAGGAACATGTGACTAATTATTTGTAGTACCACCTTGACATCAAGTATATGACCACAAATCCAGCTCATCACCCTCACCCTAGTTGCAATTTTCTTATCATCCACGAAATAAATGCAGAAAGTTTTTGCTATAGTAAATTTTTATATGTATCATCGAGGCAGAACATGGTTGATGAAAACCAGTAAATAAGCTGATCAAACATGGTAAAAACCAGAACCCAAAAAGGAACACAATTTCATACAGCAAAGGATATTCTTTCCTATGCCCTTTTTCACTAGCTCGGTCACGAAGATGATTAAGCCTTAATATGTCTGCTTCCAGATGCTGGATCGAAAAAGTATGACCACATACAAGAGAAAATCAGGATCATTAATTGCACTTGATAGTTTAAAGAAAAACAAAAGTGAAACCATGATACCACTGTACAAAACATTAAACCTATCACTGCAATTTGGGTTATATGTATCCACATAAATATCAGGACAAAACTTACATCACAAACTTTGACATCCTGAATCACCATAGCCCTCTTCTGTATCTCACCCTATAACCAGGAAAGTACCTTGTGACAAAGGGGCGCATATATTTAAGCTGAAATATAGAAGTTAACATGACAGAGACACTCACCACTGTAAACGGTTTGATAAGCCCACATTTTATACTCTGACTTAAGCGTTTGCATTCATCCTGGAAACATAGTTAACACATCAAAAATGAATGAAAACTCGTACATTTCTATTCACAAAAACAGCTTCACCTTATAACTCCTTCTAAGTGTCTGGTTGTGGTAGGGTCAACAAAAGCAAGTCTAAAGCCAAAAAAAGCATGTTTGGGTTGTTTGGTTACCTTTTACAATCAAGCTTTTAGCATTAAAGGAACGTCAAAACACATATATTGTTTCTGACCGTGGTTTCCAGAACTCAACTACAAAAACACACTTTATCAACTGATATATATATATATATATATATATATATATATATTTGTTGCATTAAACAGGCTTTTAACGCCGGCTGGGGGTACACATTACAACATGATTTTGAATCAGAAAAGAGGTGTCAAGAAATGGCAGATCTACTCACTCTATCAATAACCAAGCCAAACCTGGTGTAAGGGTTTTGCATTTTTTTTATTGATTCCTACAGAATTGATATAAACATTTGTCTAATTAAACTGGAATTTTGAAGTATAGACTACATTATTACTGTGTCATTCAAAATCAAAAGAGGAATGTAAATGATGCACCAGCTATTATGAAGTCAAGTAAACATCAGAAAAAACTGTTCCTCACATTTATGATAGGTAAAGATCGGAAAGAAACCATTCCTCACAGATTGCATGATAATCCAGAGAAAAAAAAGCATGAAACTAGGCTTTTGCACATTCATCAATACTTGAAGAGAAGTTGATGCAGAATCCGGAAAATGATTGGTCCTTGTGTATTTTATCTGGTTCTAGAATTCAGGGGCATTTCTATATTCTAAAATCTGCTGAAATGTTCTAAAATTTCCAGGTTAGCTAGAAATTTAGAAATTTGGGTTTCATTTTATATTTGGTACCTTAATAGTCCTAAAATAATTAAGTTTATTGTGAGTTTTCCTAGTCTAAGAATTAATTATGTTTTCTTGCTAGGAGTTTTAAATTTTTACAGGACTAGGAGTACTAAAACTCTAAAAATTAGTTAAGTGGTCTTTAATTATCAATTCAATCATTTCAAAGAAATTTCCAGCAATAGTGCTTTATAATTTTGTGATTACATCAATCTTAGGTGTAACTCCTAAGACCCTAGATTGGATGCTTAGGCTATCCTCCTCTCAGATGTGTTTCATAAAAATCCTTCCTTTCATCTTACTCACAAATTCCAGCTAAGAAACTTCATTATTCAAGCCTTTAAGCAATCATCTCTTACCCTTTAACCATCCCCGCATTCATATTCAACCAATTACACAGCAATTAACCATCGAAAGATCAAATCACACCTACAGTAATTCACGTTACTGTTCACAGCCCTAAACCTAAGTTCAATAGCTTTCCTGCATCTGCAGTCCCCTCACACTTTGTTATTCCCCCAAGCAGCTATACCATGTTTCAAAAAACACACCTTTACATAACCCTAAAGACACCCTTAGTTATGTTCATTCAAAATTCCAAGGTTGAAATTAGCATTGATACATCCACAAAATTCTATATAAAAATTTCATCATTGAGCATTGCACGTCAAGAAAATACTCGAAATGGTTTAAGAAAAACTATACAAACTGTAAGCAGTAAAGAAAAGAGAAGAGTGTCTAGAACTAGAAAAGGAAACACGTATTTGGGGTGGTGTGTTAGTCACCTACTCACCTCTGAGAACTCCTGGTTTGAAATCCCATCAATTGATATGACCTCCTTCTTATCTAAATTTAATATTTCAAGCATGATATCAGTTGTTCTTGTGCCGAATTTATATGATTCAGCAACCTTATTGGTACCTGCAGAAGGAATCATCAGTGACTTGCTAATTTGTCAAGCATATATTATATTAAACCAGTTCTTTTTCCTCCTCTTGATAGATAATTTGGGGCACTGGTGATATGAATAATACCTACAACTTGGACAAGCCTATACGAATCTTCCTTTTGATCACCACCAGAAGTCCTGATTCGCACAAAAGATCCAACAACCTTTTCATGAAATTTTCCAGCATCATCCATTAAGTTCTCCATCAAACTACGCTTTAAGTAGAGCAAGCTAATATTGTGAACATCAATTGCTGCATATTCCTCTGGATTAGAATTAATCTGTGGTCCTCTCTCATCTGTCCTTTTACGTGTTTTATGCCTTCGATCACTACCTGACATTAGTTGACTGTCATTATTTCTGACAGCCTCAACCTGGCCACCAACAGCATCAGAAATTCTCATTGCAGCAGTTTCATCATCTGCTGGAGATTCTTCTTTTACAAGAAAGTGGTAATCAAGAAGCTTCAGCATTTCAAAATGACCTACATGTTCTTTTCCAAAGAGCTTTATAAGCCTTGAATCACAAACAATGTGACTTTTCTGGCGAGGATCACGAAGATTGTTTCTTTTTACATATTCTAGCAGAAGACTCTGGACATCAAACTTAGAAAGCACAGACATATCCCCATTTTTCATGTGTGAAACAAACTCCAAGAGCCCCTTTGTTGCCCACAATGTGCCTTCAGGCAGATGCGTGACTTTGTCAACACATGATTTTTCCATAAAAAGAGAGTTTTCCTCAGTGTGCAACTTTGTTTGGTCCATTTTTCTTCTCTTGGCATGAATCGCTTCCACATTTCCACAGTAGCTGTTTGAAAAGGAGCCTTTATTATCATTACCGTGCCAAAATTCACCTGGTGGCTCCTGCTTATGAGCCATCGCACCAGCTCCAATCCAGGAGTTTTTAGCTTTAGGTAGCTCATCTCCTTTCCAAGGATTTTTAGCCTTAATTAGCTCATCTACTGTTAAAGATAGCTTTGCTTTTAAGTAAATCCAGTAGACCTTGAAGAGATACTCCCAGCTAGTTGTGTCATCAAAATCCACTTGAACCTGCATAGGTTATACACAAGAGAAAATACCAGAAATTGACAGAATCAGATAGCAAAAAAGAAAAAAAAAAAAAAAACCACTATTAACTACAGACCATGTCTCTCCCTGCCCAAAGGACATGAACAACCAAACTGTGACGACACAGTGAAAAAATAGGAGTTGTGCTGTTCAAAGTTGAATTCATCTAAGATCCATTGCTCATTTGAAGTGAATAAAAGAAATTCCATTCACAGCTTTGCAGAAGAATGTAAACATGAACCATTATAAACAATATACATGCTAGACAAAGGAAACAGTATAAACCCAAAACAAAGGATAGCGAGGTGCCAAAAGACACTGAAGAGTTCATATAATCTTATCATTAATGCTCTTTCACAATGCAATTAAGACAAGAAAGCTAGCTAAACTAGAATAAGATGAAGCATTTAGCAACTAACATACCATCTCCTGATTTCCTGTTGCAATATTTTCAATCAGCATTATAGTTCTCATGCATGCACCACAAAATCCTTTATTCCCTTGGACACATAAATAATCAGCATCTTTTGTACATCCTTTGCACAAAGAGTATGTACATGTGTAACACATATAATGTGAAGCCTTCTGACAACTGCTGCAAATATGCCACCCTGAAAATATGCCATAGTAAAAGCATGAGATAAATGATAAGGCTCTAGGATTGGTGGGACTAAGTTAACAGTGGAAATCAGAAATGGTAACTTTGTACAAGATGGATTGTGATCATGACTACTATAAAAAAAACAAATGATTATGTTACGCATATAACATCGACTGACACATTCGCTAACCATGACTGCGCTACAGAAACGAGAATCCAAGCACATATGGAATTGCAAAGACATGGATTGGCACGTATATTAACCATTTATATAGAAAATACAAGAATGCAGCCAAACATTGCATGCATCAGGCATCAATCAACATGTTTAATGAACCGTGACTACTTTAGAAAAAAACAAGAATCTGATCAAAAATGGAAACTACAAAGGAAAATCAACATTACCATTCATTAACAAACAATTTTAGTCATTTGGGCTTCAAATGTCGAGGTTGAGTTGGATAGTGTCGTACTACAAAAATATGTTCACCCATGCAGGCAAACCGAAATTCTTACTTTTGAACTAAAACATCATTCCTGCCAATAAAGACCCGCCCATTGCATGCACATGCAACATTAACATACATTTTGAACTAAAACCTCATCCCGTCCAATTATAACCCACAAACACACTGCCTCCTACGTTTCACTTTGATATTATTGAAATCCATAAATTAATGCAATGTTCGCCAACACAGGAACAAACCTTCAAAAACAAGCGAAATAAATTCCATGAGACTTGCTACATTTACTAAAACATACCACAGTTCCATTTAGCCTTCGATCGAAAAAATGCCTCATCCCTTTTGAT
>Ga0307507_10011254_pt1 | contig 11341 bp, 10 predicted proteins | sample 7_EM_MG_FD_207223 | JGI IMG/M metagenome (GOLD analysis project Ga0307507, IMG submission 207223) | Populus trichocarpa ectomycorrhiza microbial communities from riparian zone in the Pacific Northwest, United States - 7_EM | ecosystem: Host-associated > Plants > Roots > Unclassified | place...
GAGCTGCGCGCACCGCGGCCCGCAAATCTTGTTTGACGAGGAGCAAAAAAAAAAAAAAAAAAGAAAAAGAAAAAGAAAAGAGGCTACACACACTCCTCGCTCTTCCTTTGGCTTATTTTTAATCTTCGGCTCACCAATGAATTGGTTTGTTATGTTTTCTGCAGGGAATATTTTTTGTTTGCTTCGAAGGTTGAAGAGAAGAATGGATTGTATGAGGGACAAGAGGGAGACACACAGCAATTGTTCGGGCCTGTTGAGGGGGAAAGACGAAGGGGGCGAAGAACAACCCGCGGCTGAGCGTGCAGCTACGACAGACTCTCGCGAGTCGCCTTTTTCGGCTTACTTAAGATCTGCCACAGGGTATGTATGATAAGAGCCTTGGCGTACTAGTATATACGATCAAGTATCATACTCGTGCCGTGACCTTGAAGCGTTTTTAAAGGGCTGCTACCACTGTACTCGGGCACGTACCACCTAGATCCAAGCAAGAGAGCCAATTTTTGGCCGTATGCAATAGCAGTCCTTTTCAAAAAACACTTCAGCATCACGAGCGGCGAACCCCTCCGCGCCAACGCCAACATCCTTTTGCACGCCCCTCAAGCAAAACAATAGCGAGTAGAAACAAGAATAGCGACAGCTAAATGCCTAGACAAGTCTTTCCCTCTCTCGGCGAGTGCTCTCACCGAGCAGTTGATCGGAGACTGGCTGACGATTGGAGAAGTTACGGTACCACAGCTCAGTCGAACATCACTGCTGTCGAGAACCGTATCCGAGGCATCCAGAGCGAGATGGAATTGATTCCGGACACACCTGCAGGCAGTGCCGGTGCTCTTTAGAGGTAGCTCGACGCTTCCTAGCAACCAGCAACTAGGGCCACTAGTGCTGTACCAGTAGTCGGTCCGCATTCTAACAGGCGTACAAACTGACCGGCAGTATGATCGACGGTCTAACCAGACAACAACTGCTGGCAATGAGGCCCTGCAACGCCTCGGCCAGTGAAATGGCACCGCCCCGCTATCCAGTTGGGGTCCCCATCACCAATTACCGGGGACCCGTCGCGATCTTATGTCGTTCACTCGCAAGCGTTCCTCCAACATCTGGTGAACGTGAAAGCCGCTATGCTGTATGACCCTCAAGCGGCCAGCTACAAGCCGCTTTGGCAGAACTCGGCCTTCTGATCTTATCTGGACGTGTCCATGCCGATGAACGCAGGATGTGGGTAGCAAACTACTGTACCTAGGAATTCCGTTCTACAACTGAGGGGTCCGGAGTGTGGTGGTGGTATTGACAATGGGGGTTCCGTCTGGCTCCTTCGGCGTGAGGTGATTCTTGTTGCATCAAAAATAATTTATTTTTCTTTGTACTCAGATGGTTGGTGGTTACGGAGAGCGTTTGGTATGGCGAAGAGGGGTGAGTTTCTCATCCTTGTTCACACCATGACCAAGCAACTCACCAATCATAAAAACCAAACCTCGAATTGCCAGTATCTGTCTTAGGACCAGTTAGGAATTGTAGGTTTCTGTTGTGGCTTGCGTGTGGGAACGAATTTCAATACCGGTAGTGTGTGAACAGGGGTGACGGACTACGCTTCTCACCTTCTCGAACTACAGTTTATCGCAAAAAGTCATCCTACTATTCATGTGTCAGGTCAGCAGGTGACGGGATAGCCAGAGGGTGCGCAGCCTTCGAGTGAGCGGGGCGAGCGCCACATATAGACCGGATTCAGCCACAGTATCCCGAAAGCGGAGCGTACCCCAGCGACTAAAGAGGGACAGGAAGGAAAAGGATGGTGAACTTGGCGTAAACGTCGTAAAGCTGACTCGAGACTAAACCGTCCGATCACGAGAGTACTAGTAATTGTACAAGATTTCTTACTGACAACAGAATTGCAGTAGACAGTGGCGGGTGGTAACATACTGTCGCCTGGTTTACCAAACCCACTACACCAGGTGAGGTTGTGGACTAGGAAGGATTTTGTATATCATACTAAATTATACCCACGTTAGAAGACTATAAGCATAGCCAAATTAGTCACCAACCACTTGAATGAAAGCATGCCAAATATTACGACATCCGTGCACACTTTTATCCCAGATTCCAGTTGCTAAAGAAGCCTCTGATGGGTACTTGTACGAATGCCAATGATTGTTTGCCTCCTACCAGTATCTGATCCCGTAGGTACCGGTATCATGTCAGTGTTTGTATAATAATAATAATGTCTAGGCCTGTGGAAAGTGCCCTCTTCACAGAATTAATGCCTCAACGCTGCTATGTATAAGATGTTTCCTAGAACAGCCACCTCTATGCACCTATTATATATCCCTCTGAACTTTTCTGCCCCTAGTGCGATACTGCACCCACCGTCCTCCCAATGAGTACTATACCCTCCTCACAGCAGATACCTGACGATTTCCATAGCCAACTTAACTTCTTTTGAGCTGGAGGTCCAAGTTGGATATCATCTCTATGATAATTAGCTTTAGTCACCCTCCATCAGGTCGTTAGGACCTATCATACCGCATAAGATATCCCTCCGGTTGGCAGCAGCAAACGCCCTCTTTACTCTCCGTACGTACAACCTTTCTTGACGTGCCTTCACCTACCCTTCCTCCCACTCCTGGCGAGGCCGAAAACCACTCACTCACTCACGCACATCCCACAACAAAACCCGACCCTTCTTCTACCTTTTTTTAGCTCTTGGCTCTCGTCTCCTATCATATTCCACTTTTTGTTGCCAACCGCACCGCGTTCCTCAACCGCTCCTCACTCTTTAGATAACCCCAGCTAGGCAATATTGTCCTATTACGCCTAGTGAGATTTCGACCGCCATCGAGCTATCCCCTATGCATGACGAGTGGCAATGCCGAGAGGGCGCAGGGGCAAAAATTCGGGCAGGGCGGTCTGTATGCGGGAAATGATCGACGGGGCATCCTTGTGGGGCAAAACCGTTGCTGCCAATGGGGATCCGGACCCACTCAAGATGGTGTATCCAAGGGCTTCGTGCAAGGGACGATAGAACAATAGCAATATTTTTGTGACTGATTACTCAAGTATCGCAATGTTTCTAGTACTAGTACATTGCAGCACCAAGTAACTGCAACTAGCACTGTGCTCTCTTACATTACCAGATATGTCAGAGAATATCCCATCACGCATGGTAATGGGATCTCCAAACTGTGCTAGGCCTGTCTCTGCTAGCGGCCCCTAGTACTCGAGGCCCTCCCGGCGGTCGGAAGATGTTACCACGAGGTTACGATTAAGACTAACAAAACGGAAAGCCGTCGAAATTTAGTATATCTTTTCGAGGAGAATTTCAGATTTCAAGGAAGCTTCCCCGGTTTTTTTTTTCGAAAAGTCACCTTCCTGGGGGAATCAAGCAAGCAGGTCACATTACATGTTGCAATGGTCAATGCTCTTACTGACGACAGTCACTATAGGTGACGTCTGGCTTTATATACACCTCCGAATAAAGAAACACTCACTCTTTCCAAATAAATAGAAGCTCCGATTTTTCGGTATACCGTAAGATTACTTTGGATGGCTGGGATTCTTCAACAAAGGACTGTAAACCTGATTGAGTCAATATTATATTGTCATATCACGTTTGTGGTAGGAAGTAAAGAAAACTATTGTTTCGGCAGAAGGAATACCACACTCATGGCGCTAGCCCTTGTATGGTTTTGCAAAACCTCCTCTATTCGGTTTCCCTTAGCCAATTCATCATCGCCATTTCCTTTGACTCCTCATTCTCTACGAGAAAAGCACAGCTCTTAACTCTTCGGACGTGGTTACCTTTTATAGCTCTTTGCCTCCTTCTCGGCATCCCGGAGTCACAGACGATAATACACAGATAGAAAACTACCTGATGGAACCAGAGGTCGGTCCAAGACGTGTTCAGCCTAGGGAAAGATCAAGTTGGTAGGCGTTACCCACTCCCCCACTTTAGCACGCACCAGACACAGGAAACAGAGCCTTCCTTCAAAAGTTATTCCGATGTGTGTATTTAACTAAAGACTTCCAGCTCGCACACCCTTATCGTGAACTCATCTTATCTAAAGTGACCCCTAGCTCACTACCCACCAACTTTCTTATGGAAAGCACTATTCACACCTTTAATTACCTTGAAAAGTTCGCTAATACCGTCGATATTTGTTCGCTGCACATACTATCCATCCACAGAGAGGGTGTTTATTCATGAATGATCACTCGGATGTTCGGTTTTTGAGCTTTCCTGGCCAGCACTCAAAAGGAGCTTCGGGCGCGGCTTATATCCAGCCGGAAATAGCCCCAGTGCTGGTTTGGTGCCTTCGTTCCAGAATTGGGGCTCTCTGGAAGTCTTCCCTTACCGGTACTCGCTGTGGACGGGGATGAGTGACCTGTCGTGTCTGGGGGACCCGGCATATTCATAGCTGGGCTCATAACTTTAGCCCGTGACACGTTTATAGGGATAGGCGATTGGAACTAAGTCCGCCAAAAACCCTCAAGGGCGATCTTGTCTCATGTATCGCTTTCCCGTTGGCCAGGTTAGTCCGCTGATATCGAAGCGTTCTCAGGTGATGTATGTATTCTCATGATTTATCATTCGACGGCCAGCACGTATCCCCTGAGAGCAGCACTCGATGGGATGTGTATTAGCAGATACCTGAAAAATATCGGCAGTCACTTTAAACCTTCGGGGTAAATTTGTGACTCGGTTCAGTGCCTCCAACATGCGAGATGAAGAGCGGATTGCCTGATGCTGGCTGTTCTAGGGTATTGTCACAGTTGGACAAGAAGAAGGTTGGGTTATACTCTTGGGGTTGTGCGTATATCCTCAAAGTTAACCATCTCCATTTTCGCTGGTGTTTGGCTGCCTGCATTTTCGTTCGAGAGAATGGGGATTTTATGAACTGCCATTTTTTTGGGGGGTTTGTCTGCAGTCTAGGAGGGAGCCAAACAGTTACCAGCCACAGGGTGGCGTCACGGAATATTTGGGCGTAAAGCTTAAATTGTAATACGGGATCATCCGGGCACTTTTGAAGTTTACATTGAACAGTACCGTAGGACATCAAAGGGCTTCTTGGACGGGATTGTTTCATCATGATACTGCGTTGGGCTTTTGAAGGCATTCGCTCGAAACGGTTAGTGGGTGTCGGTATCGGTATGTTGTGTTCACTGTTCAGGGGCATGGCCGGTCACGGCGCCCCTGGATGACGCAAAACCCGCTTTTGCCTTTGAGGTCTTCCGCCCCTTTTCTGCTTCATGAATTCGATCCGTCTTCCAAGTTCCTGCCCACTCCAAAGGCCACCCCTTTTCTACAATCCAACTTTTTTATTTCTTGACTAAGGTGTCGAATCCTTTTGAATTATTCCTGGGGGATGTCTTCAAAGACCTTTCCTCCAGCTAACCTTTTTCTTAACATAGCATGTTTAGGGAATATGGCACCGAGAAGCCATCGAAATAATACAAGTTACCAGCATTGCAGCGCGTCGGTCGGAATTCCTTGATGTGGTCTGAAAACAACATCTGCCCTGTCATACGTCGTATCAGATTTTTTTTTTCACCGTTCGGTTGGTTCAAGCCGTCTGTCGATTCTGGAAGAACAGCGAATCAAGCGTTGTTACAACTAGCGAGCTGGTGGGGGCGCAAACATCATGGCAAACAAATCGCGACAAGCTCCATTCAAAATGCATAGGGAATGCAGATAGAATCTTAGAAATGCATTTCTTCGAGATACAATACGTTTATTCTGCTCCGACCGTGGGTATTTTCATATTGCGTGTGGGTTTAATGTGGCGGTGGCGGTATTGTTAGCTGGTGGCAAGTCTGGCACGATCCGTATCATTCTCGCTACATACCTCATCAATTCATCACAGGTGGTCTTTTCATCAGTTGAGATACTGGTATGTATGGAGCAATAAGGGGGGAAGGAGGGAAGGAAGGAATATAAGTGAGGATGGAGGTTCATGTTTTGTTCATTTTTTTTTTCATTTTTTTTCCTTTCTCTTTTGTTTTTTCGTACCGTATTTCTTCGCTTGATTTTCTCTTGCAACTTTCGCATGAGAGGTTTGTTGGAGACAAGGTGTCAAAAAGGGGGTTTTGGGTACAGTACCGTAGTTATCTGCAGGAGTGAGATTCCGTGAAAAGTTTGGCCAATGGGTAACCCTGGCAGAATATGCTTCCCGAGAGGGCTAGGGTTGAAATGCAAGATAACTTCCTTGGCGCCATTAATTGTCTGCTTGTCTCAGCCAGTGGGGCCGAATACAAAAGGAAGCGCTTTTCCCACGCACCTTCTTTTCTCTTTGCTGTTCATTTTGCGGTCTCCTGTTCAAGATTTGCATCTTATCGTTTTTCCTTTTTTCTTCTTCTTTATCTATTTTATCATTCGATACCCAACAACGAGCAACAGGAGTTTTTCACCGTGTTGTTAAGCGGCTGATAAACTAGAGGAAAAAACCTACACGAGAGAAATTAATTAATTTATATATATTCCGATATATTTTGCACTGCCTGGTCACTGAACTTTTTTTCGGTCTTTTTTTTTTACTTCTTCATTCTTATCATTTTTCCATTTTAACCATTTGCCTTCCTTTCGAGCCAACCCTTTTTGACCCAGGCTATTCCAAATTGGAACACGCGTGGCGCGTCCGGCAGGGATTTTCAGGAAGCAGCTGAGTCATTTCGGGCCAGATCAGCTTTAAAGCACTTACCCTGCCAGCTTTTCCTTTCCTTTCTTCCTTCTCGCCCTCCGCCCTCTTCACCGTCTCGCAACCTCACAACCCTCTCACCACTCAGCCGCCTCCGTTGTCGTGCACAACCACTTTCTACCCATCACCACCACAGCCCACAAACATCCCCTGGCAACGAACGACACTACCCCTCATTTTTTATTTTATTTTCCTGTCGCCTTGGACACAAGGCAGCATCAACAACAACAACAACAACAACAACAACCAGCACATACATTTACCCACGCGCGCACTACACTAGACGCTGGTTCCATCCATTTTATCCCCACCTCGCTGCTGACTACTCACCCCGCTCATCTTCAACCCTGTCTCTGTATGATACCTAAAACCCATTCTCCCCCATCACATCACACTTAGTCTACGGTAACACAGGATTCTGCGGCTCAACTCCAAAGCAGTGGACGCCCTTTAATACCTTACCGTAGTTTCACCTTTTCTCTCCTCTTCTCACTTCGTCACCTCCATCACTTCGCCCACCTCCACCGCTTCGACCCCCACCTTTTTTCTTTTTTTTTCTTCTTCATCATTCAACCCCACCTTTTCCGCATTTGTTTGCACCCTCGGTATCTACAGCTCATTCATCTTCTTTTTCGCCCGCGAATTCTCATCGCGTCCATCCCGCAGTTGTGTCGCTGTCGCTGGTGGACGTGAAGGAGGATTATCTATCTCAAACGTTCTGTCCGGCTCATCTTCGTCTTCCATGGCAGTTATGAGCCCACAACTATCAGTAAACACCCAGTCAAGCGAGCTGAAGACCGAAGCGGCCGCTCCTGCTCTCGCTTCGGCGGTGGACGGGAGCGCTGTCTCGGAAGGGGCGATGGCGATGGACTTGGATTTTAACGGGTGAGTTTGCCCTGTCCCTGTCTGCTGTTTATCGCTGCTTTCTTTCTCCTACAATTTTGTACCGTCGTTCTATCTCGCGATGTATCTCCTCGACTAGTGTCTTGAGTGAGGATTATGTAGCTGAGACGATGTATGGATCCAATCATGTCGCACCATTTTGTTTTTCTCCATCATTCTCTTCTTGTAGCGGAGTTTTTTTTTTTCATTTTCATTTTTTTTACATTTCTTTTCAAAAAAAAAAAAATTTGTTCATATTTTTTTTTAACCTTGTATTTACCATTATTATCTCCCTCTAGTTCCATCAAACAAGATGATAGTACCTCGCCTCAATTTGCTCCATCATCTCCGAAGGATGACCACGTCAGCAACGGATTACGAACGCCGTTTGTGAATGGAAGCGCTCCGGACGCGAAGATAAATGCGCCTCCTTCACCTCCCATCCCCACCCCACCCCTCCACTCCGACAACACACACGACCTTTCTGATCTGCATATCACCTCACCCGCTGGCTTGCCTGGATCTACAGTTATGTCATTCCAGGGGGGCGTTGGATCGGAGGATAAAGACAAGCCGACCGGAGAATTAATGGACCAGGATGTGTCTGGGGATAACCCTAAGAATGATGAGAAGTCTAATGAAGGGAAGGGCATCGGCTCCAACCGGTCGAAACCACCCCAGAAGTCGGAATCATCAGGCTCTATGGCTGATTCCTCCCATGACACTACCACCGACAGAACTATGACGGATGCGCCTACCCTCAAGACTTCACGCAGCCGAGATGACGACGACGGCGAAGGTCCTCCATTGAAGCGAGCTAAAACTGAGGAGGAAATGGATGTTGTTTCTCCGACAACTGCCGCATCTTATAATTCTGCTGCTCCATTGACGGTAACACAGACTAAATTTCTCGCTGGGTTGATTCGAAGTTTGCGGCGGACCAAGGATGCCCGTCCTTTTACGATGCCTGTTGATCCTATAAAACTCAATGTTCCCAATTACTTTGAAGTTATTACCAACCCAATGGATCTTCATACTATGGAGAAGAAATTGAACAATAAGGAATACTCCTCGTCGCGTGAATTTTTAGCCGACTTCAACCTAATCCTCACGAATTGTGTCACTTTCAATGGCCGCGAGCACCCGGTGGCCGAAAGTGGACGAGTTATGAAGGCTGCGTTTGAGAACCATATGGCAGGATTTCCGCCAGCTGACTTTGTCGAACCTCAAAAGTCGAAATCTTCTAAAAAGAAGGGTGGGGGAAACACTGTTACTAAAGCCGCTGCGCCTAAGCCACTAAAGCCGGCAGCGCCCGTCCCGCAAACGATTAAAGCGACACAGACTAAAAAGGAATCGAAACGTCCTGCTCCGGCTGCAGCTATTACAGCTGCCTCACCTACATTTGGTCTCCAACCATCTGGTATCCCCCAGATCCGCCGAGATTCTACCGCAAACGACCGACCCAAGCGGGAGATACACCCACCAGCACCTAAGGATTTGCCATATTCTGATGTCAAGCCTCGACGCAAGAAGACTGCATCGGAACTCAGATTCTGTGATATCGTTCTCAAGGAGCTCCACAAGAAGCAGTATCATGATATGGCATTTCCATTCTATGTGCCGGTGGATCCTGTAGCATTGAACATACCTGATTACTTTAAGATCATCAAGAAGCCCATGGATCTGAGTACAATTTCGACAAAGCTAAAAACGAATCAGTATGACAACGCTAGCGATTTCGAGGCTGATATCCGCTTAATGTTTTCCAATTGCTACAAATTCAATCCTTCGGACCAGCATGTTCATAAGTGTGGCAAGGCTTTGGAAAATATCTTTGATCAGAAGTGGGTCGAAAAGGCTTCCTACACTCGGGATAATCCTGGCAGTCATTCTCCGGTTTCTGTTTCGCCCCCTGTGGAAGATGAAGACGAGGATATGAGTGGGGAGGAGAGCGAGGATCAAGAGCAGAACATCCGTATGCTCGAACAGCAGCTCGAGAGGATGAAAGATCAGATATCAGCGATGAAAAACGGGCAAAAGAAGAAAAAGACTCCTCCCGCTACCTCTGCCAAAAAGTCGAAAGGAAGCTCTTCCCGAAAAAACTCGTTAGCATCTGCACCCCCCCCAGCTAATCCCTCTCGACCAAAGAAGGGAAAGAAGGAGAAGAAGGTTCCTTACATTACCATGGAGCAAAAGACGGAACTTTCCGAGAGGATAAATTTTCTGCCAACCGGAAAGATGGCTTATGCTCTTAAGATGATAAGAGAAAATATGCCCGATCTGGGTAATGTATGTGCCTATATCTGTCCTTATTATTTACGTTGTTACTAACTGTGCACTAGACAGCTGATGATGAGATTGAGCTCGATATCGATGAACTAGACCCCCAAACGCTGTACAAACTTCATACATATGTTACCAGACATGCGGAAAAGAAGCCCAGCGGATATGTTCCACCGCCGCCCCCCCCTGCACCAGTCACAGAACCAAAGTCGAAGTCCAAGAGCCTCCCGAAATCGAAAAAGAACAAGCCTATGTCTGCTGTAGAGCAGGAAGCCAAGATCAAGGATCTTCAAGCTAAGCTCCAGAACTTTGACAATCCAACCCCACAGCCATCTAATTCTGGTATTTTAAAACCCCTTCTGTTAGAGTTGCACGTTGAAGGATCTATATGGCTAACAATGAATCAGTTGCCAATGGCGATGATAGTGACTCGAGCGATGACGATGATGAGAGCTCGGGTTCGGAGAGCGAAGAAGAGTAGACCTCTGGTTTGGTTGGAGAAAACACCCTTTGCAACTAAAGCTATTACTTTAAAAGAACTTAATTGCTTGAGTCGTTTCAAGTGGTGAGGGGGGTAGGTGGCATAAAAAAGTGCAAGTTCTATTGTTAAGCTATTATTCATGTACCCGTCTAACGAAAAGAACATGGCCCATTGTTCATTTTTGTGTTCGGGGAGAGTAACTTGCTTGTACTGTGAACCAGCATCTGGGGATGTGAACATAGGGGGATAAGTGCGGGGGTTATTTTAGGGAGAGAGGGGCGGAATGTTGTCCTATGAGAGACGTGGCATGGACGGAAGGCTGCATTTTCTTTTATTTTTACAATGGCGGGGTTGTCGGCGGTATCTTGGCTTTTTTTCTACATTTTTTCATTGATTGATTGATTGCATGCTGGCTGACTGACAATTCTTCCATTATAACTTGATTAACGTAATGACCTTTCGTTTTTGCTTCTTCTTTTCTCTTGTTGTCTTTTAAAAAAAATCCTTGGGCTTCTCTTTCTCTCTCTCTCTCTCTCTCTCTTTGTTCCTCCCCTCATCCTCCTCAAATTTTTTCCTCCACTTTCACTTCTTGTATCTTTATATATATTTTTCTTTTTCTTTTTCTTTTTTTTACCATCAGCATAAGGGTGTTTTTTTATATATTATTCTTCTTCCTATCTCTCTATCTTCCCTTCTCTCTTGAACATATTCATTCGGGTCCCTTTTTTTGTGAGCATTGTGATATCCCATATTCATATCCATCCATATATCCGTCCATATATCCATATATCTAACTACCCATCCGCCAGTCTGTCCGTCCGTCAAAATCTCATTATGCTCCTTCTACTACGAATGCCAAAAAAAAAAAAAAAAAAAAACCCCCCCCAGAGAAGATATCAATCGAGTGAAAGTATTACTAGTATACCATCGTCGTCATAAAAAAAATTCCGAGCCTAAACGTTGAATTTTTCTGTTTATTTATCTTTTTCATTTTTTTGTATAATATCAT
>Ga0307507_10011255_pt1 | contig 11340 bp, 19 predicted proteins | sample 7_EM_MG_FD_207223 | JGI IMG/M metagenome (GOLD analysis project Ga0307507, IMG submission 207223) | Populus trichocarpa ectomycorrhiza microbial communities from riparian zone in the Pacific Northwest, United States - 7_EM | ecosystem: Host-associated > Plants > Roots > Unclassified | place...
CGAGGTCGCAAGCGAAACGACAATCTCCCGCCTAATCGTGCGCGAGATGTCCAGCGTGCATTCAGAGCACGACGCGCTGCTCATTTGCAGGTATGAAATTATCCCCGTCTCCGAGCGATGTGAAATTCATTCAATTCTATTTCTTTCTCTTTGTAAATCTTTCCGGGTTTAGGCTTTAGAGCAGAGAGTGTCAGAGCTCGAGGAAGAGAATTCTTGTCTTCGCCAGGCTCTCAACCTTCCACCTTCAAATCGGCCACCCCTCGGAAAAGGACCAACGGGTAAAGATAAACCGAAGATATACGAAGGAATTAGCACCCACTCATTGAGCTTCCACTCGAGTCGAGAATCGTTGACCGCAGATTCTCCTACGTCTCGAGAAAGTTCCGTGTCGCCTTCTGGGATCGCCTCACTGTCCTCCCGGCCCATGCACGTTATTGAGTCGCATTCATGGAACGACTCATTGCTCCTCGACGAACAACCCCACCCATCATCCGACGTTACCAGCCCTCCCGAATCATCATATTCCATGGTCCCCATGTCGGCACCATTACCACTGAAATCAGTTCAATATTCATCCTACACAAATTCGATTGCCTCATCGTCACGAAATCCGCTCTCGTCAAATAATGTATACATGGGAAACGCGAGTCACTACGCGCACAATGCCGACAGGCCATTGTCCACCAGTTATGGTGGTCACAGCTTCCCAATGCGGACCGATTTGCGCGAAGAGGCGCCTCGCACTCAATATTCGTATGCAGAAACGTCCTTCCAGTCTCATGATCCCAATATGCACAGTCCCAACATGCACAGTCAAAGCCCATCGCCAAATTTCCATTCGCATTCTCAGCATAATTCACAGCGTGATTCCCCCATGCCATATCCCCACAAGCGAAGCCTGACCGATCCTCACGGCTTTTCAATCGGCCAAGGATTCCCACATCTTCCCAACCCCGTTCAACTTCAGGTCAATCCTCGACCACCCGACTTTACTCGACAGGCTGACATGGGTCACTCTGTTTCCAGATCTCCGGTGTATGGCCCTGATGGACGCCTGAACTCAATAGCTTGAGGCTACTGTGTATTATGCATACTTTCGCGTTCGTAGGATTTCCCCACCACACTGGACTGGACAATACAACAAACTGTCAATTGCTAAATTTAAAATTTGTATCGCTATTCACCCGCACTATATACCTAGAAATGTATAAGCAACACTTCTACCTTACTTGCTACCCTACTTTACTTTGCCTTATGCTCATCTTATTATACATTATGCAGGGTTATTTGTTGAAAATCACTCATGATCTATGCAAGGCACAATGCATGAGGCCTTCGGGCCTCGTAAGGACAGCCATCATGAAAGGCGCCGGCACGATTGAAGAATTACATCGCTGAATCTCTGGGTTTGTTGCGAGTGAATATTTGCGAGACGGCGTAGCCGCCCCAGCCGAATTCCGCAGCTCCAAGGCGGGGAATGATTCAGTAAAACAAGTGCATTTGATGATACCGGAAATAAACCCTTTATTTGCCGGCAACAGGTGATCATTATGTCCGAACATGCAGGCAGGCACATTTTGCTACGACGAAAGGTATATGAACAATGGGATCAGAGACCATCAGATTGATTTTAAATTTGAGATTGGACGGTACACCAATCCACCTTCCCTTCAGAACCGTACCTCTGCTCCAGCCACCTATTGGCCTCTTTGAAGTGGCCGTTCCCGAGGAATCCTTTATTGGCGGAGAAGGGGGAGGGGTGCTGATGTATTTGTTTCAGAAAAAATTTTAACTCCTAATAATATAACACTCACAGCGCTGGTAAGGATAAGGTGCTTTACCTATTTTGGGTGAGACCAGTCAGCAAAGGATAAGAATGGACTGCCAGCTGACCTTGTTCAACTTGGCTACCCTTTTTGCTGCCCAGCTTCCCCAAGCAAGGAAAACGACGCCTCGGCCGACTCCGCAGTCAGGTCCGCCACTCTCTGCGTTCGAAAGATTCGCGCCACCATATCTGTCGACCACATCAATTACTTTATCTGTAAATTGTTCCCAACCCTTATTTGAATGAGATCCCGCATTGCCAGCCTGAACGGTTAGACAGGTATTCAACATCAGTACACCGTTGTTAGCCCAACTTGAGAGATTTCTGTGAAGGGGTTGAATAGGATTGAGCATTGATGGTGAGTTGCATTAGCATGTAAGATTTCTCACCCATGTTTAGGAGGTTCAAACTCGGGATACTCAGCCTTCAGTTCCGCATAAATCTTCAAATTAAAAACCATTAGAGCCGGGCACTAGTAAAAGACAGTGGCGAGTGAATGTGCCTACGTTTCTCAAAGACGGGGGAATCCCTACGCCGACCGGAACCGAAAAGCAAAGCCCTGCCCGCGCATCGTGGTCAGGCTTCAACTCAAGGCTCAAAGGGAAAGGGCTACAGACCATGTGCTTGACCCGCCCCGTGGTATGGATCTGCCTCATCCTGAATCAGGAGTCACCAAAGTTCGGAACGATAGTGCACTAACCTTGACCAATAATAACAACCTTAATTTTTCCCAGTGGTGTATCCGACCATTTGTAGATGTTTTTCGCTGAAAGAAGTTGGTTATCAGTCAGAGATTTTCAATTGGATGGACTAAACGCACGCGAGGGATAGACCTTGCTTTGAATATCATCCTTTCCCTTAACACCCGCATCCCACAAGAATTGCTTCAGCTTCAGAAAGTATGGCTTTCTTATCTCATCTTTCAAAAGCTTCAGCCTGATAGGCTTTTTTGTTGGTTATTTTGAAAAATGGAGTTGGTGGTATAGCACGCACCAACTCTTTCCCATCATTTCACACTCCAGCTGGAGAAGCTTCCTTTCATCGTCAGATAGCGACTCTTGAAAGGCGGACAGAGAAAAAGGTATCGAATTCAGTCGCTGGATACCACTACTTTTAGAATTGGTTCCTGACGCCGTGATCTTGAGCTTCTTCATGGATTGTTCACTGGACTTCTTCCCTTGTGAACCTGAGAACATGTCCTGAAGCGTAAGCTGTCGCTTAACCGCCCCGGTTGATGTCGTTCCTTTGGCCACCGTGTCTTCAATTGTCGACGTGGCATTTTCGATTTTCTCGGAGACTTTGGTAGGTTTATGCGCGGTGTCGATGTCCTCCAGGTAAATGGTTGTTTCTCCCATCGGAGAGAGAGCGCTCAAGGAAATTCGCGTGCCAAAGACGCGTCGTAGTCGTAGGGAAGAAAGGGAACTCCAATTGGCAAATAATTGAGCGACCTAATACGTAAATAAGTACAGGGAAAAGGAGTCGCGAAGTATTGATCATGTGACAGCGTCAGCACCGTGACCTGTTGCGAAAGTATCGGACTCTACATTATTTATTAGCCTTTGAACCCCCAACCGTTTTCAAACTGCCTCGCTCGCATTCCTCCCCGTCGCCTCCCTCGTCCAAACAAGCTTTAGGACGTGGAGAAAGGAAGTTTTTGCATAATGCACAAAGGTTCCGACGAAGGTTGGGTTCAACCTCAACTCCCATCGCCACCAACGATTCCGTGAATGCTTCTGGCTTGGATTGGAGCACTAGCTATCAAGCGGGATCTTCCAGGTGCTCGAATTTTCCTTCCTCTTCGAATTTTTTGTTACGCTTACATCACATTTAGTGCTGGATCGAGGTGTAGCTCTGATGAGGAGACTGAAGATGAGACACCAAGCGAATTGCGTGGCAGGGCCTACACACAAACCCGCCGTTTACAGAATGCCGTCGACGCTACTAGCAAGAATACCTCCATCCTGGTTCGCGATACAAGCCAAGGAAGGTCGTCCGGCGACTCAGGAGGAAATAATGGCAGGAAATTTACGCGTTCCCGCTCGCCTGCCATCATTCGTGCGACGAGCAACCTAAAGGTCTCTACTAAGTCTCTCCGGCATATGTCGCCTTCCACCGCTCGTGCGCATCGTCTAGGAAGCGACCTTTTCACAGTCTTGCCGTCAACGCTCGAATTTCAACTGCATCTTCCGTTTATATCACGAGCTTGGGTATTTTCAGTCGATTGGCGCAAATTCGGAGAGTCCACACTACTTTTTCTTTCTTTACTCTACGCGGCAACTATACTGTCATCAATTGAACCTCCAAAATCAGCCATGTCTCAACCTGTCGATACCAATCTGAAGGTGTTCGGTGAGGGAGCCCCCTCCTTTCTCTCAGATCAGTGCCTGATTTACATCTTGTCGCACTAGAGCTTCGCATCCTTGCCCTCTTTTCTTTTCTTTACTTTATTTGGACGCATGGTACATTTTTGGATCCTCGACCATCTGTGACTTCGTCACCCAGAGACGCAATATTATTATTGAATATATCTACAAATGGCCCTACGCGACCTTTATCTCCACGTCTATTTGAAGCAAAGGATACCCGCCGCACTCCAACTCCCAGCAAAGACGATTTCGGGTACATCTGGATGTCCGTCCCAAAAAATTATAGGCAAGTTCAGCTTTCCCAGAAAGAAGATAAGGATCATTTATAATGAACAGAGAATCTCGCGACGATGGCATATTTACGGGTCTCCTGCTTGGTCCATTAATCGCCTCCGGCCTTCTGTCTTTCACGATTCGGAAGGCGTCACATTATTCCACGTTGGGGGCCCTTCCCAAATGGTGGCTGATGGAGTCGCCCATTGTGCTCTCCAATTCTGTACCATCTCTCACGGCAAACGAAGCTGTCCTCATATCTCGGTACAATCTAGTGGATCTGAGCACTTTCTGCTCCACTATCTTACTGTTTCATGTTTGCGCTTCATGGTGGCTTGAAGGTTATTACAGCAAATCTGGGGGTAAACCTGAGGGCGAACGGGCTTCCGTTCCACGGAGTGAAGGGCGCAGAGCCCTGTATTACATTCTTTTCACCCTCACGGTCAGTGTTACCATGCTGGTACTTCGAATAGTTCTGCAAAAATATGGAATAGGCCTGTGGAGTCGTCAGAAATTTTATTTTTGTCTTGGGAGGTTATTGATCAATTTCTACAGACCTCAACTACTTTGAAACCGTCGTGGTTCCACTATTTTATCAGTTTGCGTTGTACGTCGCACTCCGCTTAGCTCACCAAGGATTCACAGTCGGTGAACTGGGTTTGGTTTGCTTTGGTGGTACTGCACTCTTCCTTGAAATGCTCAATCTCACTATCGCCAGGGTATTGTAAAGTCACCTCTGTCTAAATTTCATCGTTTTAATCCCTACAAATCAGATTTGGCCAGTCACGACGCCCTTCATAAAGACATACCGTTTGCCTACACCACTGCTCATACTCCAGGTGGCGCTGATCGCTGGGTCGTTCTTGACTGGTTTCCTGCTGTCTCCGTTTCTAGTCCTTTCTAGGAACAATGCTCAGCGACCTGTCCATCGCCTTCGTTACCCAGCGGAAAAACAACGCAATCGTCGTTATTATGCGCTGGGTTTCTACGTTGGTGCGGTGTTGATTGTGGGTGGTCTGATAGGCTTTTGGACGAGGTGGTGTCTTGGTGGACGCGATCCTTGGCTATGGGTTATCTTTCTTTTGCTTGAAGGCAAAACCAAGTGGAGCCGACCTGCTTTGCTTTCCTACTGGGCGCTATTGGGATGTATAAGCGTGGCAGGTTGGAACCGACAGTTGGCGCGTTCTCGGCGGTTTAAACTGCGAAACCCTGCGAGCGAATCGAGCAATTCCTCAAGTGCATTCGAATCAGCACCGCCTCCTCCGTTTGCCGAGTCCTCATCAACCTTTTCCCAGCCCTCCCCGCCTTCCTCTGCCATTGCGAAGTCGTTTCCGAATCTGCCAACACCCTTTGCTAATTTGCCCAATCTGCCGAACGGGGCAAATGTTTCGAATGTGGCAACTGACCTCTTGGACGCTGCGGATAAGCATGTACCGACTCTGGGATTGAACGCGAGACGGAAATTCTTCCATGGTCTTGCCGTTGTAATGTTTGTTCCAGGAGTTGCTGTGGATGTCAGTATTCAAGCATTATCCTCCTTGTGTTTCTCACATTTTGGTTACAGCCCGCATTTACGCACCTGTCCTTCAGCGCGGCCTTTGCGTTGTTCACGTTTACAGAATATGTCCGATACTTTGCGATTTATCCTTTCGGGGCATCGGTTCATCTCTTCATGAACGAGTTCCTAGATCATAGGGATAGCGGTACAGCTATTCTCAGTCATTTCTATCTCTTGACGGGATGTGCGGGGTGTTTATGGCTTGAAGGGTGCGTCCTTTCCTATCTTTCTCTCCAACCTGCGCTGAAATAACAAATTTTTCAGGCCTAGTCAGCTTCTTCAATTTATGGGCATATTGACCCTCGGAGTTGGAGATGCTGCCGTGAGTAGCAATCTTTCCATCTGCTACAGTGGGAGTTCAAGATGGTTTTCTACAGGCATCCATAGTTGGAAGACGTGTTGGAGTCCTTCGATGGTCACCAACAACCACTAAAACCGTCGAAGGAAGCTTAGCGTTTGTTATTTCTATTACAGTATTCGCTTTCATTCTTCGTGTTTGTGGCTACACTGAACGATTTTCGGTGAGAGTTCTTTGCTTCGTGTTTGGTCCGTCTCTGATGTCTGGTCAGATAATGTCATTTTTGATGAACGTCACGGCGTCGGCGATGTTGGAGGCGCTCTCTGATCAGAACGATAACTTAACCCTTCCCCTGTATCTTTGGAGTATGTTTGTACTTGGAGGAATATAAATTTGGAACGATGCTGATTTTGAGTACGCGGAATTTGAAAGTAATGACGTCACGTTTCGGAGAAGGCCGGCTACTGAGTGGAGTTCGTTTGAACCTGGTACATATCGCCTCGGCAGGCCTGGGGTGTATGCTGTATGTTCTCCTTTCCTATCATCATTTGACGTTGCTGTTTGTTTGGTTTTCCTCCACCGCTGACAACGTCTGGCCCACTTACCACCTCAGCGGCCCCATGCTCGCCCTGATCAGCCTTTAACGTTTAACCAGCTCTACTGCAAGGCGGCCCAACGTCATGTACGATCGTCCTGCTGTAGAAGAAACGGCATCGGCGTCTTTACCGTCCCTGAATCTGAAAGGCCTTCCACCTCAACTAGCAGGTCATATTTCCAACCCACCGCGTCTCTGCAACCACGCAGTGCGAATGCGACCTCCCCGAAGGTCAAATAGGCCATCGACAGCCCCTTCCAAGGAGGATGTTGTACTGCTTCCCTCCCTGTCACCGACACAATCCTTTACCTACAAAGATTATGTTGCTCCCTCGTTACAAACTGAAAGCAGTTCTTACGTCACTGGTACCCTCGTGCACCTACAAACAGTTAACGAAGATGATGTCGACGTCTGCAGCGGAAGCGCGAACTTAGGTACGCTGAGTCTCCACTTCAATGAAGCTGCCCTTACCGATTCTTATACATATTCTAGGTTATCTTTCCCCTCCGTTCGACGCTTCCTCGCATACCACGCCAGGTAACGAAGACCCCATGACGATAACAAATAATTCAGATTGTGATTGGGCGACATTCATAACTGCTTATGCATCTGGACGATGGGATCCACACCGAACGCCTAACCCTCCACAAACATGTCAACGCATCCACGCAGAATCATACCGATATTCGGGCTCAGAACCACTACAAATTGGTGTTACAAATTCGCCAAGCAACTTTGCACGGGTTAAATTCACTTCTGGTAGATCCGCTGAGGGAGCATTGCCAAATGACAACTCAATGGAGAGTCTGCGTACGGATACAACTGACGAGCAATCCACATATTCAACCGTCTCTCCATCAGCTTCTTCATCCATATCTGGATCATCTCTTTCTCCGACTTCTCTAGTGAAGTTCCATGGTTTACGATCTGCAGTACCTCTTAGTATTTCGGTTCCTATTCATCGGCTCCGAAATTCATTCTCTGCATCTGCCTCTACTTCTACCAACGGTGCACCCACGTCAGAACCAGGACCTTCCTCATCTGCTACCGACGTCCAGGCCACTGCTGCTGCGATGCGCTGGGCAGCAGCACGCGTCGATATTTCCCCACTGGCACTTCCATCACCAGAACATGAGCTCACAGATCCCATGCGTGGCGTGACTGCCTCCATTCCTGGCTCCCACCCACAAGATGCTTCCCACGACGAAACTAATCGAAGGTCACGGTTGACCAGCTTCTGGGAGGGCACGACAGATGTTGAACCCACACGTTTGCCAACAATCACCGGGAGCCCCTTGGAGCCTGGAACGAACACAGAAATCACCCCATCCTCAAATGGGTCGGAGCTAACCCTGGCACTTTCTGACTCTACAACTCATTTAGCTCTGTTGGGATCCATACCACCAGCATCGGCGCCCGCCTTAGATAGTCGCTATGCTCGGACCACAGGATCAACTGATTATTTTTCTGACACCTGTAGCGTTTCACCTGGGGAGACAGCCAAGGAGCTAGTACCTCCCATTATTCTGCGAGAATCCAGTCCCATTCCCGAGGTAGGGACAATGTCTGTCCCTGCACTCCCGAGGAGGGTGTGTTTAACAAGGCAGACTTCATCGCCACTTCCCGTGACCTTGCCACACGAGTCGCTTTTTGCTGGAACCAACAGGGTGGCATCAGAAAATTTGAACGCTGTCAAAGCTGGTCGTGCAGCAAAAGAGGAGCAAATGTATACTGAGCTAGGCTACCTTGCTCCTCCAAATCCTCCTGTTGAACTTGAGCGCCGACGGGCTTTATACAAGTAGGTCCTTTCATCTGGAACATAAATCAAACTCTTTCACATGTTAGGTTTAATATCTGGAATACTGGTTCTGATCTTAACTTTGATCGAATTGCACATCTCGCGAAGCTGGTTTTCAGCACAAGAGGTGTCGTCGTATCTTTGATTGACGGAAATGAGCAGTAAGCGTTTGCTCGCAAGTTTTCTCGAACCTCGCTAAAGTTTACCTCAAGGTGGTTCAAGTCTGAATGTAAATTTAACGTTGTTCTATTTTTTAGATCTGCATCAATGCTGACTTTTACCCTTTTCCTTGTGTCACTCTCTGCAGGGGGCATTAAAACGCCAAGTTGCGCAAGGGCACATTCGTTTTGTGGACACTCGATCTTACAGCGGTAATTATTTTTTCTTGGTCTCCCTTACTGACGCTGACGGTGCTCAGGGGAGACGAACCTATGGTAGTGCTCGACACCCATCTTGACTGGCGTTTTGCGAAAAATGTATGTTGAACGTTCCTTGGATAGAGCAGGTGGCTGACTTCTGATGAAAAGCCTCTAGTGGTCGGTCCTCCAAACGTACGGTTTTATGCAGGAGCACCGTTGCGTACGCAGGATGGATACAATATTGGCACGTGCGTTGATGAATGAGTTTTGGGTCTATGCGAACAACTGACAACGACGTCCTCAGTTTGGCCGTAATTGACGATACACCCCGTGATGATTTTTCTCCTCGACAGCGGCATACTCTGAAGGAATTTGCGGTCAGTTACTACTCCAGGGCAATTTCTTTGTATTCAATGTTGTACAGGCAATTGCCATGCGTGAAATGGAACTATGGAGAGATAAGGTGAGTCACTATTGGTCGCCTATCAAGACAGGATTACATATGCCTTTTGCAGATTCAACTGCGTATACGAGATCGAATTCAGAATTCAGTAAGCGTTTTTTCTTCTGGTTTCTGCACTGGTATCACTGAACTCCCGCACATTCAGATGGAACAATTTAGCCGAGAATGTTTGGAGACCGACACTGAAATTCACGCCCATGGAAGCCCAGATCTGATCGTCGGCTCTTCGATGGACAAGGTCTATGATCGCGCAGCAAAGCTTGTTCAGAGGACCCTTGACGTGGAAGGCGTGATAGTCATGGATGTATCGCACTGTGAGGTCCTTGAATCTATGAACGCGGAGGGCAGTGTCTCCGTTACTATGCACCATGGCGACCCGAATTTGGAGATGACTAGGCGGCAGCTTTCAACCGAGGAGTATCATAAACTCAACTCATTCTTTACAAAATATCCTGACGGAAAAATATCGGAAGGGATCATCCCCCCGAGCTTCCGCCCATTTCTACCTACACACATCCAGTATGCTCTTAGTAAGTCGTCGATTGTTTTTATAAAGGCGTGTTCCTGCTTGACATGGTTTCATAGCTGTCCCGATATTCAATATTGACAAAAGACCTTTTGCTTTGCTCTGTGCATACAACGCTAATGACCACTCAAAACGATTTGTAAGCGACACATGTTGATATGGGTGACGTTTTGACGAATTTATTGTCAGTTGGAGGGTCACGAACTGTCTTATTTGCGAGCAATCGGTAAGATGTGGCCACCTGCCAGAAGAAGCTACTGACGATTTTTTAGGTGTCATTATCTTGTCAGCCGTTCTCAAACGACGTATGATATTGGCAGATAAAGCCAAGAGTCTTTTCATATCCAAGTGACCATTCATTTCGTTTTCAGACAGACATACCCTGACCATGATCCCAGCATCTCACACGAACTTCGCACACCGTTGCATGGGGTTAGTGTAAAAGCCAAATCATCAAATTTATCTCAACAATGTCGCAGATTCTGGCCGCCGCTGAGCTGCTTAGCGAAAGTCCGTTGAACCACTCGCAAGTATCGTTTATTCAGACCGTCCAAGCCTGTGGAACCTCACTCGTGGAAACTGTAAATCATGTTCTCGACTTCACGAAACTCAGTGGGAACGCTAAAGCGGGTGGGGTCGAGAATATCATCTTGCCAGCGCCGTTCGTTTCTCAGCTTACTCCTACTGGCGATTGACATCTCTCAACCCTCTCATCAGGGGTGACTTGATGCAATTGATCGAAGAAGCTGTCGATGGATGTTGGATTGGACATCTTGCTCGCACGGCCAGTACTGAAGATTCAGGTATTGGAAGTGTATATTCCCCTCCTCACGAAGAACATGGTTCCCCTGTAGCCACTAGGAGAAAGTATGTTGAGACTGTTGTGGATATAGGACGTCGCCCACAGGTACGTCAACTACATCTGGCTCCTTTGCTAGTCTAACTCTTCACGCAAGGGTTGGTTTCTCCAATACGAGAAGGGCGGTATTCGACGTGTCTTGATGAACCTGTTCGGAAACAGTCTTAAATTTACATCAGTGAGTCTCTTTGGACCTGCTCTGCCCCAAAGTCTAAGACAACAACAGGATGGCTACGTTCATGTAATCCTCCGCCAAATACCCTTAGGAGACGATGACCCCCCCAATAAGGTCAAAATAGAGCTTTCAGTCAACGATTCGGGCAAGGTTTGTAGCACCATCGTAATTCTCGTCATCTTCGCTGAAGGGTATCCATCAGGGAATCAGCCAGAATTTTTTAAAGGTCAGAGCCATAGTCGATG
>Ga0307507_10011256_pt1 | contig 11340 bp, 12 predicted proteins | sample 7_EM_MG_FD_207223 | JGI IMG/M metagenome (GOLD analysis project Ga0307507, IMG submission 207223) | Populus trichocarpa ectomycorrhiza microbial communities from riparian zone in the Pacific Northwest, United States - 7_EM | ecosystem: Host-associated > Plants > Roots > Unclassified | place...
GTCTAGTGTTTTTCTGATACATAGTGATAACTCCTAAATGTTTTCTTTCAGCAAATCGCACTCTTTGTCATTCCGTGAGTAACCCCTTGATGTCCATGGCAAATCAATGATTTATGTGTACCAGATTCATTGTTACACTGGCCTGGATCCTGAAAAAACCTTTGACGCTCCTTTTCGATCCGTATGAATCCATTGCGATGTTCTTGTCTGGCAAGTACATGTAATCTGTTGCACTCTACGAGATGGCTCACGAATTCTGCACCTGCAGTACTGACCGTAAACTACGTTGTTCAGGACGGCAAATCAAACTGGTTAGAGGGATTTATCTTGATGTGTCAGTCCTGTTGTCGTCGTTTTTTTATCTCTTGACTGAGCGAGTTACCTAGGCCTATACCTTATTCTCGCCGTTACCTTCTGGTATTATCCAGGTATGGCGTTCCTTCCATCGTTCATTCACACGCCTTTAATGACAACACACCATAGGTTCGGACACTTCAGGCCTTCTTGCAACTTGCAAATAAAGATACCGATAATATATCTTCGAAGTTTGAAATTCAACTAGTCCATTTGATGCATCCATTTATCAGACTCCCTCTTTTCACTTAAAATTTACTTCATTTCATTGGCTGTCGATCCACAAATCCATACCACCCCAACATGATGAAATATATCTTCACTTTTTATATCAAATTTTTATGATATCCCTTATTGCGTGGAATCCTTTCATTTTATCAGTGTAATTTCTAGCAGCTTATGAAAACTTCTAATACGAATACATTTAATTGTGTTTCTGGTTTTTCCCAGATAATAGTTGAAAAAAATGAATTTGTCGAGGGTGCCATAAACACAAGTTGAACACAAGATAATATAGTTACCAACGACAACCGTAATTTCTTTCTGAGTTTCTCACTTTATGCCACTAATCAGAATGAACCAGCCCGCCGCACCCCAATCATTCAACCACCACCAACTGACCCAGGAATCCATCTAGATGTGTCAGACGCCTTAGTGAAGTTTAAGTCAACATTGGTAGGAAAAATATATATACCCCGGCTGTCATTAATTTCCCAAGCCGTACCCCAGAGGTTTACTGCACAGATTATAATGCTGTGTTGCCATATGAACACAGTGTCGTTGTGCGAACCGCCCCAGTGGCCGTTACAGGCGGGGTATCGTAGCAGATATTCAAGCGAATTTAAGAGCAGCTATTGTACCTGATCTAAAAAGGGTAAAAGATACCATATTTATACTTTCATTTATAAACTACACAGGAACGTGGGTGGTCGCGTACGACATCATGCCACTTCCAAATGGCGACGACCCAACTCAGGCTTCCGTGAGATTGACCTGCGATCAGAACCACTTTATGCGTCTCAGGACGTTGTTTATGGCTTAGTTTGAGGGAGAACTCGACGTTTCAACACTTACCTCACCAAGTATGGGGTTGGCGCCAAATCACATGCTACGAACACAGAGAAAAGCGGCACTGTTAGGAAATATCCTTAAAATACCGACTATACAAAACCATATAAAATCTTTTTGTTGTGCAGTGCATACTATTTTGAAGACCATGAAGACCATTTAAGGGTAATATTTTTTGAGTCCACTGGGCTCAACTCAGGAGCTTTTCCAGTTCTGGTCCTCAGGGAGCGTGAAGGGACAAAGTGTGGGGTAGAAAACAGATATATAGGCGAATTTCTGAAAAGGTTGAAGCGAAAAATCGAACATTTTCCCAACGTGACTCGGAACCGCCGCGCTCTCCCTGTGATAAGTCACTGATCTTGGATATTAGTTTCGTAAGATCCATACGCCCGAAGCTTGCGATTCATAGTAGTTGGCAGGAATACAAGTTGGCCAATGAGGGACACAAGTGCTGCGATAAAATGCTCGGCTTCGTGAAAAAAGAAGCATAATTACTCACCATAGATAAAGTCCAAAACCAACAGCATATGGCATGGAACAGGTAAAAAAACCTCCGATGTTTAGGTGTCGTTTCTTCAGAATTCCAATCGATATCGCGTAGGTTTATCTCTTGTCATCCCCTGCCCCTCTGGACGTTCGTAATAGGAGGTGAACTTGGCGCATAATAAACCGTCCAGCTGTAGGACAGGAACAACTTCTTCAAGCACTTCCACATGGGTTTAAGAGAATTTGTTTGAATCGGTCGTTAAGATCATGAAGGAGACCTAGCTTGGGGTCTAGGCGTTTGACCCACGAGATGTTCCAGGATTGCAGCTTATAATTAAGAAAGCGCCTTTGCTTGCATAAAGCACTGCTTGTTATTTGTAATCCATAGTTACAACTTGGCTTTAGTAGAATTGACGAGAGTTACAGCTGCATTCGTAATTGCAGCACTGTTCCTTTCCTTCACGGTAACAGCTGATTTGGCAAGATTCAGGACGGTTGCCACTTTGAAGATCAAAAAAAGACGTACTAAATAATACCTTTGATCCCTCCTTCCACATTTTCGTCATAATAGTCTCTCCGGGATACACAACACCTGCGAATCTGGGTTCCCATTCAGATCGAGAAGGCTTGAAGGCAAACTAGTCCTTTACCTGACTTTTAAATCCTTGTATGGTCCATAGGTCTTTAGAACGTGCTTCCCAGCAATGCCCGCTGTACAAAGGCCGTGCAAGATTGGCCGGTCAAAGCCTCCGATTGCGGCAAACTCTGGGAGAATCTAAGGAAGAAGGGTTTTAGAATATATACCCGATATCTAGGGGAAAGAATACCTACATGGAGTGGGTTCGAATCACCACTCAACCTGGATAATTAATTCAGAAAATAGGAATGTAAAAAATATGAAACGCATACCGATACAGCGCGGCCTGGGATGACGTTGTTTTTTCCTCAACAACAGCATCAGGGTTGCGAGAAGGGGTTTTATTGACCGCAGAGGCGGTACCCCGGTCTGTGATGTATCAAGCACAATTCGTATATACTCACAAAGAAAATACCTTTTCCGGTGCGTCGCCCTCCAAAACCTCCTGCTCCTCGAATGAAGAGTGTCGCCTGGTTCTCGAACAAAATCTGGCCCGACTTTTTGTCGCGCGTCTCAGTAATGATCGTAACGGCAGCTGCCTTTCCTTTATCAAGGATCTCCATATACCTATAAAAAGGACAGTGATTACAATGAGTCTTGTAAAACGAGGGACTTCTGAATCGCAAATACCTTGCATCGGTAACAAGTTCTCCATTAGTTGGGATGGAATTCTTAATACTGATATATTGCTCGCCGTGCAGCAATTTAGCCTATCGACCATCGTTCAGCATACCAACCCCAGTACCGAAGAAAGATTAAGCACATGGTTGAAGTTTGGCAAAAAGTCAAGTGGGGCGACGGTGATAGAAGCCATGCCAGGAAGAACGGCAAAGGTTGGCAACGCTTGGAAGTCTTCGTCGCCTTCATACGTCCACTTGAGTTCCTTTTCTGTCGCCCCAATACCCAGGTTATACAAAATCACATCGCGCTACATGATAACAGAATTCAGGTTGTGTGACAAACCGGACGGTGTCAATTACGCACCTCCGAATAACTGTAATGGATGGATTCTGGGATCAGTCTTTTGTTTTTCCTTACGAGCTCCGAGTCCTCTGGGTCAGCAAAAGTATTTGGGTCTTTGAAAGACATTGTAGGAAGTAGTAATGCAATAAGCGGAACTTGGAAGCAACTAATAAGCGATGCCAGCAATCACATGCAATGCCAAGTTGATCCGAACACATACTCTGATCACTCATGTGCCATTGTAAATTTGTTGTAGATAACAACTTCAAATGATCAAGATACTAGTATGACTACAGTTTCGCTTTAACTTCCTCGCTCCTATTGCTGAAGTTTTCAACAATCTATAAAAATGAATCGCTTCAATATGGGCCTTTGATGAACAAAGGAAACAATGTTACCTGCTCGGCTGCTTCTTGTGTCGTTGTAGGGTGGGTTGCATGACCGTCATTGAAATTGGTAATTTTATCCCATTTCGCGAAAACATCCTCGATGCTGTACGGTTTGTCATGAGGGAACCCATATCCCCCTGCCCGTTGCCAGCGAGTTTGAGCTGCCCAACCACCCAATATCTCAAACAACCCTCCAGTAGTTGACTCGTTGTCTGTAAAACCAAATGAACCAGATGTGTTAATGAGCAGAGACCATATCCCAACCTTTACTAGTCAGGTAACCAACAACAGGGGCGATGAAGTCGGGCTGCACAGTTGAGATGTCAAAAGCATCGAGACCGAGTAGAAATGGCCAACCTTGAACGCATCGACCATTTCCTGAGACCAGATAGTACTTGTCATGGCAGTCCCAGCAGATGGCGCAATCACATTGCAGAGTATATTGTATTTTCCCCCTTCTAACGCGAGCGTCTTCGTAAGTGATATGATACCAGCTTTGGCTGTCGAATACTGGGTATATCGTTAGTCAGCTGGAGTCAACAACAGAAAGCTTATCATACGTTGGCCTGACCAAAATTACCGTCTATAAAGACGATCAGCGAACATTCTTGATAAAATCAAAATCGAACTCACAGATGCCCACTTGCGAGGCAGTATTAACTATTCGACCATATTTCTGCTTCAAGAAAATTGGCCACACAGCTTTTGCGCACTGAATAAAAACAGTTAGCTAACCATCTTACCATTCATCATTGCCAAACCTTGTATGTGCCACTAAGAGTAAGTTTAGCTAAGGAATATGACAAGCCCATATCAAGAACTTACCGTAAGTGAACAGCAAGGACGATGTCCCACTCCTCCGCAGTCATAGCCAGGAGGGACTTGTCGCGCAGAATTCCAGCATTGGCAACAAGAACATGGACACCACCGAAACTTTGCAATGCAACCTGAACAATTTTTTCCCCATCTTCGGCAGAGCAAATGGCAGCAACGGCCTTGCCACCTGCCTTGACAACTTCATCAACAACCTTCTTACTACCTTGTTCATTTAAATCGTTGACTACAACGTTTGCACCTAGACGTCCATACATATGAGCATACGCGCGTCCTAGTCCAGCTCCAGCCCCAGTAATAATGACAGTTTGACCATCAAACCGCACTGGTGGAGTGGACTGTGGATTCGTAGGTAACTTCTTTGCTGCTTCAAGCTTTCCCTGCTAAACGATGAATTCACCTCAACACATAAAGACTTTGAACTGACCATCGCATCAACATCAGCGACACTATCAGGGTAGTCGGGAGATGAGAAATCGACTAGTTCAGACCACTTTTCTTTGACCTGCAATATGTTTGCCGGCAATTAAAATGAATATCGAAAGTGAAAGTGGAAGGAGTGACGAACAGCAGAAGGTGTGAAACTGGAATCAGTTTTGAAAATGGTACCTCGACTTCTCTCCCACCGGATCTCGGCAATGAAACCAGCAGCAACCTCAAATACTTTACCCGAGGCGTCGGGTCCATCAGGGTGGCAGAGGGCAGCAACAAAGGGTGCTACATAGTCGGGCTACAAATGTATAAGACTGGGTCACAGAGTGGAAAAAATTCATACACTAAGGTTCGCAAGCATATCTGGAGGCATGACGGTTTCAGTCATGGGTGAAGCGGCAAGCTGTCAATAAATTATATCAGTGCTAGTGCTTTGAGGAGCCCCTTAACGTACTGGTGCAATCGCAGTTGATTTAATGTTGTACTTCGCTCCTTCACGGGCCAATGTCTTCGTGAAGCCAATGAGACCCATCTTGGCGGCACTGTAATTGGCCTGCCCGAAGTTGCCTTGCATTACCCAAGGTCAATCCGTGAATAATGCGCAGGTAAACCTGAATTCCGAACCATAAAGACCAGCAGCACTAGCCGTGTTGATGATACGACCAAATTTCTGTTTGCGGAAAATGGGCCAAGCTGCCTTGGTACATGCAAAGGCACCTTTGAGGTGGACTTCCATGATCTGGTCCCATTCCTTGTCTGACATATTCTTGAATCTATTCCAAATTCAAACGCTGAAATACAGTTACTTCTCGAAGACTCACCCTTTATCTCTCAAGATCCCAGCATTGTTGATCAGAATTGTAACAGTTCCAAAGGCATCTACTGCGCTCTTGATGACAGCGGCACCGTCTGCGACAGACGAAGTGTTCACAACAGCTCTTCCCCCCGCTTCAATTAGACATATTAGTGCATTGAATACGGTTCAGCACTCGAAACATACCCTTTGAGATCTCATCGACTACCTTCTGCGCAGAGGAGGGGTTGAAGTCATTCACTACGACATTGGCACCTTTAGAGGCAAATAGAATTGAATAGCTAGAAGGCCTCCATCAGCACACAAGACGAGTGCCTTAAATAACACTTACGCTCTGCCCAATCCCCCACCCGCCCCAGTTACGATAACAGTATGGCCTTTGAAGCTAGTACTCATGGTTGCTTTCGGTGACCAGCAATGGTGGTTTGCCGGATAAAGTGCATCTTCATGTGAAATCCGAGTCCCGCCAGCTATTTATAGTATCGTCACATTCTAAGGACCGACCACGGTATGCACATTGCGGAACCAGACGGAAGATTGTATATATTCCCCATTGGTGAGATGTGTTTAAATCGGTAAAGAAAGAGATGAAAAGATATGCGAGAACCTGAGGGAACGAAAAAAAATAATCGTACAGATGTAGAAGGGAACGGGGGAACCGAAAGAGTGTGTCGTAGGCGGTCGTGAATGGTAGAAGATAAGGATAGACATAGGTATATATCAATGGACGTTGCAGCGTAAGGGGGGTCAATGCAGCGCATGTTGTTTAGGACCTGGACGTGATTAGGAAAAAGGGAATTATCGAGAGCAAGTCACAAGCGACAGAAAACAGATGCAGAACGTTCAATATGAAGTTTGGTTGTGGAATATAACGGCAAGTGGGTAAGGGAATGTTTGTGGGTGTGATGAATAAGTATTTATGAGATACATGTGCGAGGACAGTGCAAAACTGAAGACAGAGCAAGACGTAACAGCTTACTCAAAATACGTTCATTGATGCTGCATCTTCTGAACTTTCCACTTGCGCTCTGGCCCAGTCAATGGCAAATATGGATGCTTTGAGGAATTTTTTGTTGGCGTATTTCTTGCAGACATACTGCTTGTGGAAATTTTCTTCCGTCAGCTTTTCGATAAGGAGGTTGTGTCCCGGAATGAGGTATTCTTCGGTGAAGCCAGAATAGAAGATGAATCTTTCGTCCTGAAATAGCAATTCGGTTACAAAACGACGCTCCACTCGTTTGTATCTGACTTACCCAATCCCCCCCAAGCATTCTTCTTGAGCAGTACATTCCCACCGCTGCAATGAGGCTCGGTTTTGCGCCAAGAAAACGGTAATCCAGCAGAGTTACCTCCGTCAAGAATTTGCTGAGTGTTCGCGTTTGAATATCGTAGTTGTCTGCCTTGCTAATCTTTCGCAGCCAGCTGTAGGGAGAGCAATAGTGCGATACCCGGAAATCAAGCGTCTGCAGCATTATTCGCTCCCCTTTCAAAATCTCCTCTTTCGAGTACCCGTTATCCGTCATGACGACAAACTCCTCAACCGAGGGTGCGAGGATTTCCTCATATTTCGCAGCGATGAACATAGCCGTCACGCCCACGAGCTGAAGCTTGAGCAATGACACGGCGCGCTTTGTCAAAAACCGGTCAACGATATTGACAGTGATCCAGAGTGTCTCAGGGAGCATATGATACCGAAGGTGGACCTGGAGTAGCCAGTCTACCAGAGTCTGGCGCATGCCCCAGGAGATTTCTGTCTGACCATTCATATAGTTGGCACTTGGCATAACCTCCGACTGGAGTAACAAGTTAGAATCTACCACGACAAGTTGGGCATTAACTTACCTCGAGTTGGCTCATGTATTCAAATATTTCCTCCGAATACTCCGAAACCATGGTCATGTCATATATGTCTGCTTGATCCTCGTAAACTTCGCGAATGGCGTCGACCTCTCTTCTGTATTTATCGGCTCGTTCTGTGTCGAGTGCAGGCCAATGCCGAATGGGTCGCGGATTCACAGTGGAAGGTGCTCTGGCAATTTCGTCCTGCTCATCTTCGGTCTCACTATCATCGACACCAATCATCGTTTCTACTTCCTGTTCGTTCGCTATTAGATCGTCGTCATATTCTCGAGCATCGTGCTCGCTTTCTATTTCCATCTCGCTTTGCGGATCAACCTCTGCGATTTCTTCTCGAATTTGCGTGGCAATGATTCTTGAGGCGCGTTTTGGAGCCGTAGCGACTGGCGCACGGACTCGAGAGATAGGAACGCGTGTGGCGTTAACTGCATTCGCGACTGGAGGGGCGACCTGTCCTCGTCCAGGGCCGAGCGGTATACGTTGCGCGAGTGTCGTAGAGCCAGAACGTCCTCGTTTCATCCCAGTCTCCTCCTTGAGATCCTTTCCGATGACGGGTCTGGCTCCATTTTCCTTGGGAACGATGAGCACACAAAATCTATGACACCTCAATCCCTGACTAACCTTTCTATTCACGGCTGTCATGGTCACTTCACTGAGTACTTGTCGTGTCGTAGTGTTGGTCTTGAGTGCATTCTCCTTGGCTGTAATCCTAACAGGACCTGGATGTCCAGGGTGCACAGAAATTCTGGGTTGCCTGCTCGCCGCGTTCTCGTCAACTTTGACGCGTTGGGCGAACGTTCGACGCTGGGGTAACTTCCTAGACATTTAGCAAGTGTATAAAAGAAAAAGGAGGGTGAAAGACATACGCGAGCATGATTCGTGGCCATAAGTAAAAAATAAAGCTATAGAACAGATGAACTAAAAAGTGCCGGTGATGTGTAATGTCAATAAACCTGTTAAAGGAGAGCGGGAGGTATTGGAAAGAGGTAAAGGACAAAAGACACAAAGTCAGTTGACGAATTCAACTGTATCGTCGTCGGCCTCAAACAAAACCAAGTCTCCTCTCTTTCCTTCAACCCTCACGTGATCACGGAATAAACATAGCCAAACGACGCGAAACGCGATTTGTTCACGTGATCTCATTAAGAATTCTCCTCTAGTCGTGTCCTCTAATGTTTCGACCCTAGTCCCGCCCGGTTCTGTTTCAACCTTACTTCTAGGGGCTCTATTAACCCATCTCTTAGCTCTGAAGGGTTCCCAAGGGCAGTCCCAGGTGTCCAGCCCTGCTGAACAAGCAGCCGATGTCCTATGTTCGATGAGTTTATGGGTGTGGCAGGTTGGGATGACGGCTCTGGTGTTGGACATCCTGAATGATTCGTGTCTCTAGGAAGGGTAGCCGCGGATAGACTGGGTACACCTGGACTTTCCGAATAAGACGAAATATGTAGCATCCTTCGCCGTGCGGCGCGATCGATGTAGTTATTATCTGTGTTTGATGTGGGATCCTTTGGCTCATCGTGCAACTTCAGCAAGCTGCGCTTCAACATAGTCATCCTTCTCTTAGGGTCCCTCTTGTTACCCGGCATCTGCAGTCCCACACTCACAGATTCCGGTTCTGCATTCATGGTGCGCTGCAGCGCTGCGGGAAATAAAGGAATTTCAAGGGGACGGGAGACAGTGCAATCCTGACATGGCCTTTGATTCTCGTGAATATGCACGGCGAATGTTGTACTCCCGATACTCAATCTGTCCCCGTGTCGTAATCGTCGAGGGATACTAGAAAATTTCGGTGGTGACAATCGTAATCCAATGGCCTGGGAAGTCGTGCCAGATTGAAAAAATGTGCCATGCTTGGAACCCATATCGACCACGTTCCACTCTTTTCGTGAACCGTCCCAATATACCGTCGCGTGGAGCTTAGAAACTTCCATCTCCTTCAGGCGTACTCTTGGGGTTGCGGAACTTGTTGCTTGTACATCTCTGCCGAGTTGTGCTTCATGATATGAGTCCAACACAGCGATCTTGCGTTTGCTGGGTAAGATAGATGATTGTAAAACCACGAGGCGAAGTATCGGTTGGCCCTTGATGGGGACTGGATATGAAGACCCAGACTTGAAGCTTGAGTCAGATTCATCTTCCCCTGGCCATTCAAACGCTGGGTTGTAATCGGAATATTCTTCGACGGATTCCGGGATGGGACTCCCTTCAAGGTCTAGTGTGATGTCGGAAGACTTGGGACATGCTAAATCAGAATACAAATTGGTCATCTCCTGAGATAGCGGAAGACTGAAACATGAAGCAAACATTGGAATGTCGAGAGCATGGGCTTCTACAACCTAAAGCCTCGAGGATGGTCCACACGGCATACGTAGATAGAAGAATTTCAATTTTCGAGTCATGTTTGCGGATATCGGGATTCCCCCGGCCCGAAAGACACAACTGTTGAAATGCTCTGCTCACAATCGCATTGTTCAGGATATCATATAGGATCGCACACCAACAGGTTCTGTGCATTCTATTCATACAGACGCTTAGATAGGCTAACAAACCCTTTCCTGCGAATTCAGTTAATTTGCCGGTTCATATACAAAATCAATCTCAATTTAACGTCGATATCCGTTAGGTCTTACGACTGTATACGCCTGCCCTGACCAATCGCCAGCTAGGACAATAGGCCAATGGAATTCACCGAGGTTCCCTAAATTTTATTTCAATGGTTGATTGTACTTATCAATGTGGATATCAGGAACATGCCAAACATCTCTTGTCTAAGGAGTGGCTAGCAAAATGCGACCCTGGCAATTCAACCCCCTATCTTATCGTTAATCCATTCAGTCAATGGAATTAACCCAAGACTAAATCCTTCCTTTAGAAGTTTCGCAGTTCTGATGCGGACTTATTATGCTGCATTCTAGTTACAGACACAAAGTCGGTTTGGACAGAAGGTATGAACTTTCAAGTTAGGATTCTGAACAAGCCAGAATTTCTAAACATCTTCTAGTATTGACAGGTAAACAAATGGCTCGTCGTTGGCGCTCTCTCAATCGGCTCGTACCCGAAGAGAGTATGTCAAGCTCGACCGAAGACGCATGGAGAGAGCAAACTCTCCATCTCCTAGCAGACGCCCACACGATCGGAGGTATTGCGGAGTTTTCCTTCCAAGTAGTTGAATCCCAATATTCTGTCTGTCTTCTATTTTACGACTTTTTCACAATCAACTCACTTGCGTGTCGGTCTTTACAGGACCTCGCCTTCGAAATTGAATGCGAGACTTTTAAATGGCGATGGGAGACAACCTTCTTGGGTCATAAATTGTCTTCGGAAATAATCTCCAAACATCTCATCTTTCCATTGATCAGCCTGAACCACATGACCTTTTCGTCTTCTGAGCCAATGGGTGAGCTTCCGGATTCTGAACTTGAAAAGGTATTCTCCACAGCACAGCAATGGTCTAACTAGTGAACCTGCTCATACATTCTCAGACAGTAGACAAGCTTGGAAGAACT
>Ga0307507_10011257_pt1 | contig 11339 bp, 9 predicted proteins | sample 7_EM_MG_FD_207223 | JGI IMG/M metagenome (GOLD analysis project Ga0307507, IMG submission 207223) | Populus trichocarpa ectomycorrhiza microbial communities from riparian zone in the Pacific Northwest, United States - 7_EM | ecosystem: Host-associated > Plants > Roots > Unclassified | place...
TTTCAATGTGTCTCCAAGATCTTTTTTTTCCTTGATTTCCTCTCTTTCCTCTCTCCTCTTTTTTTATTAAGTAAATTGTGTCCATTTATTTTTAGAATTAAAGAGAGGCGCAAATGACATTTGTGACTCGGGAATCACAGATGACATCTACGATTCTCTAAATTGTGCTAATTTTCTAAGTATTTTTAATATTATGTTATTTTATTCTCTCTTTTTTTAAGTGCTAAAGTACAAAAAAAAGAAAAAACTCCTAAAAAATTATCTTAATTTTAACCCCACTTTGAAAATTATCTTGGTTATGCTCCTGGCTGCAAGGCCTCAATCCATGCGTGGCTGTACGTGCCACTTTATAGTGAAGCGCCTCTATCACTGGCACTAATTATATATAATGAAAGGTGTCATGCAAACAAATCGTGTTTTGGATGCCATGGATTCCTTGACAGAGATGCAATTGGTCCTGGAGCCTATAAACATTTCCATATATTTGTAATGAAATTCAACCGTAAACAATGTCTATGATTTATCTTGGAATTCCTGAAGAGAATGTTTTGGAGAAACACATTGAGGGGATTCAGCGATTCTGCGGCTCAAATGCAAAAGTCAACAGCCTTGCTTCACAGTATGTCCAGAAACTTGGGATGATCAATATCAATCAAACGTTCTACCCATGAGTTGGATCTAGATGATCAAGCTAGCATCAAGGTGTGGGTTAAACCCAATAAGAAATTCATATTATTTTACCAAGATTCTTCAAAATCAGATGCTTTCATTCTGGGAATTCAAACAGAATGGTAGTTGCAGCAAATTATCCGTTATGGCCAACACAGTCTCGTTGCTGTGAATTCAACATTTGGCATCAAGGGACTCAAGGTATCCTATGCATACTCTTTTTTATGGAACTTTTAAAAACATTATTAGGTGGTTGTTGACGCCACGCCATTATGAATTGAATGATGGTATCCGTTGTGCACACTTCTTGTTTTTTTATTCGAGACAACATGCACTTCCTGCTGCATGGATCATCACACGTCGCTCGGCAAAGCCGGATGTCGCTAAGTGGATGAAGGCTCTACCTGGTCGAGCATCAAGTGTATGGAGCCTGGATGGAAGATCTGCGGATTCTTGATTGATGTTTCTATTGTAGAAACTGATCCCATAAGGCAGGATATTTTTGCTATACAGTTTGTCTTCATCTATACTGAAAAAGTAGACTGTTGAGTAGTCTTACTATTCCTTGCATTGTCTGGATTTCAAGGATATATTTGGCTGTCCTGTATTATTTTCCCTCTGGCGAGTTCCTAGATCATGACTGAGAAGTTGAAGTTCGGCGTGAGATATTCAAACTTCTGGGAGAAATTATAGTTTACAGCATTTGGGGCGGGGTTGATACCTCATCTGCCTTGGAAGAGTTAATTCACGATTTCGTTGATCAGACTGCATTCATACAATATTTCAAAGCCTCTTGGGTGCCTAGATTGGTTAGTTCTCTCCCTTACAGATCTGTGCACGCTTGTTCAAGTCATGTGGAATGGAACTGACTTCTTATTTCTCATAATTTTGTCTCCTGCTCCTTCTTGGACAGAAATGTGGCTCTCAACTATGAGAGCTCTGCCCCTGGCAAGTCAAGAAGCTTCATGTAAAGCTGAAAGCTAAATTATTTGATGATTCACATCTTGGCGCACTCCAAAGTCGATTGGTTAGTGATAAAGCTGACAACTGAGTTGCATTCAAGATAGGTGCGCTGATGAAAGTGATTCTTTTCAAAATGTCAAGGAGAAATATATTGAATCTACGTCCTGGAACACGTCTCTACAAATTCCTGATTCTTTTACTGTGGATGATAAGGATCACCTCTTTGCCAAGATCTCAAGTCAAAAGGACAGCAATCTAGCCCATATAGTGCCAAGGTTGTCAAGGTTGAGGTAGCATCAGCTGGTAGATAAAAGATTCCTTCATGGACGTTTCTGACCCATTGTGATTGAAAATGTGGTCATACTAACTGAAGTCTCTAAAGTTCACCGTAGGGGAGGTTTTTTGAATCCTGATCTATATTCAATCAACCTTAATCAGTATTCTCTTTAGCCACCACCGTAGTTTTGTTTTGAAGATAGACATAGCGTATCTTTGCGGCCTATTGGAAATATACATGTGCCTGGTGGCAGAAAACTTACATTTTTGCTCATTCCTCGGCATGTTCAAGGAGGTAGCTGCCATGGTTTCCTTCAAATGCTGGAAGGATTCTCAGTCTTTCATTATCTCATCACTTGAGCTATGGTTATAGGGAGAGTCCTCTTAGGTTTATTTTTTTCAAATATTGGTGAAAAACCCACCATCGAATTTATATTTATCAATTTGTTTAGGGTTGCATTGCAGGAAATTTGTACAGATTCTATAGAAATATTGACCAATTTTGGCTTGTTTTTTTAACTATAGAACCATTGACCAAGATTGCGTAGGGTGGAAAATAATACTGTGAGTTTGGAAGTTTCTTAGTCATGCATCTATTACCAGCAAGAAATCGGTATAATCCTGGAATGTCAATTTTAAACACCTGCAGGAGTATAGCAGACCACCATGTTTAGATCCATGGTGTGTGATTCCAAATAATTTTCCATTGGATTGTGCTATAATGACCATTTTCAATGGACTAATGGGTAGAATTTATGTTTCCATTTCAGACAACAGGGTCGCCAGACCTCTTTTTTTTCACACTGCCATTACATATCAGTAATATGTCCTGGTAATTAGAGACATTGATGAAACAGATTGCAGTTACTGATTAGATAGTATCTAATAGATACAACTCTGTAAACTCTAAAGCATCCAGATATTGCAGTAATTCCCATATTCCAAATTGATTAATTTCCTCATGGTGGAATGCTGGCAAGTCCTGTGTCTCAAGCCTTAACTTGCTGAACAGAGAAGAAACAACATCGAACACGCATTTTGATTTCAAAGTGGGCCCAAAATCCAAGCTGACCACAAGCACAAAACTAGCATGAGAAGAGAAATTTGCCAATAGGAGTTAGGTGATCTCACCTTATCCACACTCCAACCACATCTTGATCACATTCATCATCCCCTCCTTCCACATCACTCCTTTACCAAAAATAAGCAATAAACCTCTCATCACCATTAGTCTCATCAAAGTTTTTTTTTTTAAAAAAGAAGAAAGTAGATTCTCAATTTTTTAATAACACATTTTGCAAGCAATGGCAGCCATGAACTCCAGTGTTTTGGCATGCAACTATGCCATCTCAGGCACTGGATCATCCGAGCTTAATGCAAAGATTGTTTCCATGCCTGCAGTTGCATCCCCAGTTGTGTCTGGTCCCAAATTACCTATAATCAGAGCCCAACAGGCTAGAGCTGATTCTAAAGAAATGAAAGCCAGTGAAGGAAGAAGAGCTGCACTGGTTTATCTTGCAGCTACCCTTTTCACCTCAGCTGCTGCTGCTGCTTCTGCCAATGCTGGAGTAATTGAAGATTACCTTGAAAAGAGCAAAGCTAACAAGGTTTGTTTTCAAATCTGCAGTTCTCACAACCTTAATGATTCTCTTAAGCATCAGATCATTTATTTCTGTTGTGATGTTGATTGTGAAGGGATATTGTTGTAGGAATTGAATGACAAGAAGAGATTAGCCACTAGTGGAGCAAATTTTGCAAGAGCATACACAGTTCAATTTGGCACATGCAAGTTCCCCGAGAACTTCACAGGCTGCCAAGATCTTGCCAAGCAAAAGGTGAAACTCATACGTGCAGTTTTGTAAGTTATCTCAAGTTGATTAGGCCGTATGATTATGTCATTTAACAGGCTCCCTTTGGTTGTTGCAGAAAGTGCCATTTATCTCTGAAGATTTGGCTTTGGAGTGTGAAGGAAAGGACAAATACAAGTGTGGTTCCAATGTTTTTTGGAAATGGTGAAGAGGGAGAGCTCTCTGTAAATCTCCGTTTGCCAAGATGTATCTAGTTTTCCATGTATCAAACTTTACACTCCATTTTTCTCTGCGATTCTCTCCCATATTTTCGATTCTTGCTTAATATTGCTTCAACCTTGGAGAGTGTATGGAGAAACAAATGGTGTTTGTACCCAAATTTCCATGATTAATTATCACTGGACTACCCATCACATGGCTCTATTCTGGACCTTAACGGATGGGTGTGGGAAATTGTTAACCCAATAATAAGTATCACACAACGGTTAAAGGTAAAGTTTGTTCCCATATTCAGCCAGCCATGTTCAACGCATCGAAGGTAGCGAAAACTTTTTGGATGGCTCAATCCAGCACATCAATTCAGACACCATATTCTTGCTAGTACTAGCTCTTAATTAGGTTAAGATGAACAAATTTGTTCTAAACAGTGAGACTTATAGTAGGAATAAAGCCTGCAAGTTCATCAACGTCAAAGCTTTTCATTGAGTAAACAAGACAAATCAAGTAGAGGTTTCATTATTTTTGCTAACCAATACCTCCTTTTAGTCTGCCGCTAAACTCTAGTTATATCACCCTAATTATAAAATAAATGCAGAAATCAGAATTTCTGTATTATAGGAACTTTCAGTGCTATAGACTGTTGAAGGAGAACTTGGTTTGCCAGGGCGGGTGAAGGGATATACGTAAGTCAATGAGGAAACTCGTCTATCTCTTTCAATACAAGAACAGAAACCATGAAGGAGCTGAGAGGTGGAGTGGTGACTCCAAATCTTGTCAGAAATAATATCTGAACAAAAATGACCTCTTCTTCCACAACAGTTTGGAGCACAAAACATGGTGTACAAGTGAATGGAGCTTAAGCTAGAATACAACTACTCAATTCCTACAAAACTTTCCTAGTATTTTTTGTTTTGTACAAGTAATCGATAATAGAATACTGGAAAATGTCACTTCTATTAAATTTTCCTGTATTCTTTTGGTTCTAGTGACTGGTCCTTCGTTCTCTCTGTGGTTGGGGCCAGTTGAATCCTCAGATATACATTTTGGTATATTCATATGCTGCCATCGGCGACCAATGAGATCCAAAGTTGGAAAATCACTTAGGCAAGGAAAAATTGCACTGGGCAATCACAAATATGTGAAAATCAAAGTTCAGTACCTAGCAAGCAGTCCACGCAGCATCTTCCGAGCTTCATCACTCCAGACATAACTTACAAAATGCTCAATTCCTGAAGTGATCAATCCAACCCCTTCCGTAATATTGTTTTCTATTTGTAATTTTCTCAATGCAAACCCGTCTTGAAAACAATCAGAGCAAACCACCAGCTCCAAAAATTCAATAAAGTTTGACCGAAGAAGATTAAGAGTATGAACACCAAGATGAAGAGTTATCAATCTGCAGCTGAGGACACGGTGTTGGAAACACGTCATTTGCAAAACCTGAGACAAATTCACAGCGCCATGAAGGAGATGATACCACTCCAAGCAAGCTAATATTCTTCATGCATATACCACCAAATGGTGCATCCTCAATTCCCTCCAATACTGGGGCTTTTGTTGAATTAAAACTAACCAAATTAGTGATAGAAACGCCCTTCACAACTGGAACTGCTTTAGGATCCCATCTTTCATCAGGGTGGTCATTAGAGCCACTACTGAACCTTATCGGTATCTTAACTCTCTCCATTGTTATATCACTTATAGTGATATTTGCTATATATCCTCCTCTGCCTTTGTCCGTTTTTATTCTCACACCGGCAGCAGAATCCCAGACATGCAAATCTTCAATAGTTACGTTAAAAATCCCTCCAGACATCTCACTACCTATTCCAACCCCAGAGCAAGTAGGGGTGGTACCCGATACTCTCCTAATTATAATGTTTGAGCTTGGACGAGCCATTTTTATACCGTACTGGTCCCAGCCACTCTTCACTGCCACAAGATCATCCCCACTCTCAATGTAACAGTCCTCAATACACACATTTGTGCTTGAATCTGCACAAATAAATGAAAAACATAAGAAAAGCCATATAATTCTACCATTTTTGTTTCAGGTCTCAGCTTCAGTGCAATGAAAACTAGGGAGGTGAAAAATAAAAGGAAAGATAAGAACCATACCAGGGTCTATACCATCAGTATTTGGGGCATTGAGAGGAGCCAAGATTGTCATGTCTTTAACAACAAGATTGCTGAAACAAATACAGAGCTAATAATATTAGTTCCCAACTACAATTTCCAGTTGGAAAATATAATTATGACAAGATAAAAAAACAGCGAACATTGGACTTATGCTTGTTATTATACTTCTATCCTAAGCCTCCATAGCAAGTACGGAAAACATGGCCCATTTGCAAAATTACATCAGCAATATTATTTATGTAGTCTCATACCATTACATATTTTATAGGCAAAGCATTTACTTTTACAGCACAAGGGAAGCAGAAACCAAGCAATAGATAAAAGCAGAGGGAGTGAGCAACCTGCAGTAAATTGGATGAATGGTCCAAAATGGAGAATTGCGAAAGGTAAGGTTGGAGATGAGAATGTCTTGAGAATTCATTAGTTCTACAAGGTGGCCTCTGGTGTGCTCCAATGTTCTGTTCCACCATAATTCCCACCACATCTTCCCTTGGCCATCAATTGTCCCATTGTTTCCTGCAAAACCAATCAAATTGGTCAATTTTTTATCAAGCTGTTTGATAAGCAAGACAGGAATCTTCGGCAGAGCATGATCTGAAACTGGCTTTTGGATTATGGATTTTCCACCTTGTCATTTAATATTTTCCATAAGAAACAGAAGATCAGATGGCTACTAATTCTCACTGTGTCAAAGGAATTTTTAAGTTTAGGAGATGGCATGCAATGTAGACTGCAGAATCAGAAACTAGTTACTGTTTTCTCTTCCATGGTATCTCATGTATATGCAGAAGCTTATTTTTATGCTAGCTTCTATAAGCAGACAGTCAGATAGCTACAAGTTAGTTGTTTAGCGCCATGAGTTTCCTGAGGGAGATACAAAACTAGTAAACCAATGATTAAGAGTTACCCCCACCCCTCTAATATTATCGAACTGCATTAGCTGCTGCTCAAATAGAAATTTTTCCCTCCCAACACAAGCATCAGCAAGAGAATCATAACTCAAAATACTTTGTTCTTGTTGGATGAGTTAAAACTCTCTGTTGATACGTGAAAATGTAGTAGTTCAATATTATCTCGCTTTATGCACAATAAAAATTTTCAACAAACTGACATTACACCACCATATGAATATGTTGAGCATATAGAAAACAACTAAACTCAGTGCTGATAAAAAAAAATTGAAGTTTCCAGACAACTTGAAATGAACTGAGCAGTTCGGAAAAATCATGCAATCGAAACGAGCATTGTTTTTCTATGTTTCAATACAAGCGAACTCTGGTAGAAGAAACGAGCTGAATACCTGTGATGACGACATTTGCGAGGCCATCTCCATGAATAAGGCTAATATGTCTCCCCCCTAATCTCTCCCTCCCTCTTCCATAAGAAGGCAATGGCTCTATGATAGGCCATTCCTTTGGGTCCTATCATTCAAAAACATAACATAATTGAAGCAGCAGAAATTAAAAAAAAAATGATATTGGCAAAAGACATTATCATAATACTGATTAAAATGAAGCAGAAAAAAGAAAAAGCTAATAACTAGTTAATGCTTGCTGACTCGATTACATACTACTCACTTTTGTATCACACATGCTTTGACTATTTCTTTGCAGAATTGCAGTAAAGAAAAGCAACAAGGCACTTGCAAGAGAAACCAAAAGTACACATCAGAGAATCTAGACAAAGTGTCATGCAGTTTGATGGATGCTCAAATGGGGTCCTTAGCATCATCAGCATCAACCTAACCATGTTTTCTCTTTTGTAAGAAAAGGGCTAAAAAAATATTAGCTGCAAGCATTAACCGTGACCTAACTACTACACAAATATTCAAACATGCCAAAGTTTATTCACATTTGCAACCCAAAAAAGATCAACTACAAAAGCATTCTTTCTCTTCACATCTTCATAGGGCTACCATCGAATTATTGTAGATCCATTAACACAAGCTTCATGTTAGAAATCATAAATAAATTTTTTTATTAATTCAGGAGTTTGGATGCTTAAGACACCTTAGAAATCCATTGGAAGGAAAAGCTGGTCAGAGAATGCATTTTCACATAAAAAAACACCCAGAAAAAAAAAACAAACGAAAAAAGACAAAACATCCTTTATCAAAATCAAAATACCTGAGACCCCAAAATAACAGCACCTTCTTCAAGAAACAAAGTGAAATTACTTGTCAAATTAAAACTCCCTGTAACCCATCTTCCTTCGGGCACATTCAACTGGGCCCCACCTCTCTCCCCGAAACCTTGCACGTACCTCATCGCCCTCCGAAACGCTTCGGTATTAGACGTTTTCCCATCACCAACCCCACCAAAATCTTTTATCGATATCACAGCTTTTCTCTCCGGCAACTCTCCGAAGAACCCCACACAGGTTCTTGAATCGGCCACGATATCGTCTTTCGACGTCGAAGAAGTAAATGCAATCTTTATCGGGTAGACGGTCTTGGATGTGATTTGAAAGGATAAAAGAGCTAAAAGGGTGATCAAGATAAGAAGTGGTGGCCAAGAAAATCTTGATAACTTGACCATCATTGCATTACCACCAAGAACAAAACTTTGCTTCTCATCAAAATCCATTTTCTTTAACATGCATGCAAATTATTCAAACACCAAAAAAACAAGAACACGAGAATCAAAGGCTTTGTGGGGGTGCCAAGAAGCTAGCAAAAATATATGTAAAATTAATGGCAATTCTTGTTGGTTTCTTGGAACTAAATATATATAAATAAAACTAAAAATATAGAAGAAATTTTATTCTTGGCAAATAGAATACTTTTAAGTTAAAGAGTTCGAACACCGTGTGCTAGAGAAGCGGCAGCTGTAAGAAGGAAAGAAGACGCGGACAGGAATGTGAAACTGGAAACTGAGGAGAAGAGGAAATCTATGCTAATTTTAATATCCAACCAGAAGACAAGAGTTGTGTATGATGCCAAGGTGGCGTCTTTTAGTGTGTATTCGGCAACTGGCAAGTTTAAGAAAAAAATTATAAACTATAGTTTTTTTAATTAATATTTAAAAAAATTGTTTGGTAAATATTTTAAAACTTATGGTTTTAACAACACGTATCATCATATTACATCAAAAAACAAACTGAGCTCTTTTTAATTAGAAACAGGAAGTAATTTACTGTTATTTGTTGAATATATCTAAAAGAGCTAGGGAGTTAACTCACCGACGTGGCTTCTTCTTTTTTTTTCATCTCTGTCCTTTTTTTATTTTCTTTTTTTTTATTTTTTTATTTTATCTTTCAAATTTTAATTAATTTTAACTTTGATTCATAATTATTTTGATTTTTTTCGATAAAATTATAACAGTCTCGAATAAACATCATAACATTTAGTTTATGTTTGATTTTATGAGCATCTGTTTTTGTTATTATATAATTAAATAAAAAATAGTTCAAACAAACAACAAAAATATTAAACTCAGTGAAGTTTATAACTCGGATTATGAATTTGACGAGTTACATAGTGAAGTCAAGGTAAATCTAATATATCATCATCTTAATATTAAAAAAATTTATCTTAAATTTTTTAAAGTCAAATCATGTTTTTTATTGGTCATTCAAGATGTTTTAAACCCTCCAAATTGATTATATTATATTAATACAATTCTTATATAATTTAATTTAATAATAGTTATGTATTAAATTGGATAGCTTTAAATTTTTCCAAAGAAATTTATAGGCCTTATCCCATGAACTTTCCTCCTTGCACGAGTAACCCACAAGGAAGAGTGAATCAGCTAAACTACGAAATTGAGAAGTGAGTCTCAAGGATCCATGAAGCAAATAAGATCCGGTTTGTTCGGTAATTAAGACATAGTTACCATAATTAACATAATAACCATCCAATAATATGCTGCCACGTAATATTCCATTGACAAGTCTGGTGATAGATTATTTTTGTGGAGTCATTCGAGGACGGCCTTCTGGCTTCTCTCTTGTCTCCTTTCATGGGAGGTGGTGTAATTTTCGACAAGAAGCCTCTACTCACGGGATTTTTTTATTATTTTTAAGGTAGATCTTTCTTTTTTATTTCCTGTTGTCACGTGCGTGAGGTGCGATGGGAGGTTGCATGCATGGGCGACACGTGGAGAGTGATGATCTCGGATGTGGGACCATCTGGTCGATGAAGATCACAAGGTGGGTTGTGATGATAGATGGTTCCTTTTAGGCCAAAAGGGTAGTTTACTTTTTGTGATGCGGGAAAAAAGTCAAAATTCCTTGTGGTGGAGGGAGAAAGATAAAGCTTTATGCTTGTTCTTTATGCAAGTTTCTTGGGCAGAGAATCCAACATGTAAATATGCTACCTAACAAAAAATATACAAGGATACTCAACCTGCCTGCCAAGGGAAGAAAGGGAGTCTTGTTATTGATTGCTTGCTTTATTACTATTTTTAATTTTTATTATTATTATATGTGAAGAAATTTTAGATTAATTTCTTCATCTTAGTATTTAATTTAATTTAATTTTTAAAGTGAGTTTATTGAATTGTAAAGTTTTTTGTTTTTCAATGATGTTTAAATGTTTTGCACAAGATTATTAATGAAATATAATTCAGTTTTTTTTTTTTTTAATGGTGGATTTCTAGGTCAGCTGACGCACAACTCGACTAATCCCCCGAGACCTTGAAGTTAACGACCATGTAAGCTTTCGATAGCCCTGAGGTTTGTAACACTCGAACTGGTGACCTCTGTAGAGCAAACTCAGGATCTAATCAGTTGAGCTACACCCCTCGTAGTAGGGGTGAGCAAAAAAACCAAAAAACCGATTAAACCGAGAAAACCGGAAAAAAAATAACCGAAAAAACCGAACTGTGAAAAAAAACCGATTAAACCAATTAAAATTTTGAAAAAACCGATCGGTTCGGTTTCGGTTTTATAAGCTGAAACCGAAAAAACCGAACCGAACCCAAACCGAAAAAAGCTGGAAAAAACCGAGTCAAACCGGTTTTTGTCCAAAAAACCGAACCGGACCGAAACCGTTCGGTTTGAACCGGTTTTGGTTCGGTTTCGGGTTTTTTTTAAAAAAATAAATTCAGTTTGATTATTTTTTTTATAAAAAAAATAAACCAAATTGAAAATGATTACCGCTACCTTCTAATTATAATTCATCTATATTACTATACTTTCTCTCACACTATTTTTAGAAATTATAGCCATGAAGAATTAATTTCCTTTTAATGAAACAAATTGCGTCGGTCAACATTCATATACTACTAGAAAATTAGAGAACACCGATGAGATATTTCATCT
>Ga0307507_10011260_pt1 | contig 11338 bp, 11 predicted proteins | sample 7_EM_MG_FD_207223 | JGI IMG/M metagenome (GOLD analysis project Ga0307507, IMG submission 207223) | Populus trichocarpa ectomycorrhiza microbial communities from riparian zone in the Pacific Northwest, United States - 7_EM | ecosystem: Host-associated > Plants > Roots > Unclassified | place...
AACGCCGGAGAAGGAGGAGCGATGGGTTGCAGTCAAGGTCCAGAAACCTGATGTTTCGAAGCAGATGGAGTGGGATCTTGGTGCTTATAGGATTGTTATGTGGCTTTTTGAGAACATGGCTTTTGACCTGCCTGTTTACTTCGTGGTCGGTGAGTCTATTACCTTTTAATTTTGTCAAACTCGGGGAATAATTTAGTTTTTTTGGTAGATTTTGTGTCGGACCATCTTCGTCAGGAACTTGATTTTATTCGCGAAGCTGAAAATGCACGACGGACTGCGGAATTCGTAGCCAAGGAACCACGGCTACGCGACACGGTCTACATTCCGGTGGTCTACCCTGATTGCTCGACCAAGAGAGTGATGACCGCCGAATGGATAGACGGCGTTCGTTTGAGTGACCGAGATGGAATTTTCCGCCTTATGGGTGAAAACCCTCCACCTGTATCATCTGCAAATGCGTGGCCAGACCATGCATCCGATTCTGCCTCGACTACTCCTTTTAAACCTCTTAAAGGAGGCGTACGATCTGTAATGCAGACGATGGTCGAACTCTTTTCCGCTCAAATGTTCGAGTGGGGTTGGGTGCATTGTGACCCACATCCGGGCAACATTCTCATTCGTCCTTCGCCAATCGATCCATCTCGGTCGCAGCTCGTCCTCATCGATCATGGTCTTTATGTCAGCCTTTCGGAAGATTTTCGAAGAGAGTGGGCCAGACTCTGGCGTGCTACACTGGAGGGTGACTATGAGGGAGTGGAGAAAGTAGTGACGGGCTGGGGAATTGGTCTACCGGATCTGATGGCCAGTTTCACATTGTTAAGACCGACGATTTTGAAGAAAGGCAGGAAAAAGAATGTTGATCCAACTATTCCCGGTGGTAAGAAAAGCCCGCCAATGACACATTATGAGAGGAGTGTGATCATGAAGAAGAAGTTGAAGGAATTTCTGCTGGATACTGATAGGATGCCCAAGGAATTGATCTTTTTATCGAAGAATATGAGGATGGTGCAAGGTGGCGTGTGTTCTTATGGGATTTGTGATTTACATATCTGATTCTTTCTTTCTTTCTTTCTTCAGGAAATAATCAAACTTTCCGATCCCCCGTTAACCGTATCAGAATAACAGGTTACTGGGCTTCTCGATCTCAATTCCGTCGAACGTCTCTCTCTTTCCGAGATCGTCTCAATGAGCTTTACCGCCATCTCATCTTCCAAGCTGTGATGTTTTCGATAGATGTCGCTTTCTATACCAACAAGTTGAGGAGGACTCTGGAGCTCTGGAGAAGGACGTTGAGAGCTTGGTGTGGTTTCGGAGCAGATGGGGCGGTTATGAGCCGAGATTTTGAAGAAGAGATGGAGAGACAAGTAAGGATTGCTGCGAAGGACTACTTTGGCGTTGAGATTGGGGAGAATACATTCGTAGGTTAGAATATTAATTGCATCATTATTAGAGTTGGTACTTGGGGGAGAATACTCTCTTGGCCTCGTGATATTTAAATTGTACCTGTCATATCACCCGTTGTTCCTTTCCATCCCCGTCCATGGGCCATGCGGTACACAATTGGGCACCTGGTGCTAATATCTCATATTTTCTTTGACCTTTCTAAGGCACTGTATGTTGCAATTTATGCTGATGGGTGTTGAATTTCTTCTCACTGTTCTCTCAGGCGACACTCCCATGCGGGATATTCCACGAAAACACGTTCCTCACAACAGATATTCAAGGAAGGCGCAGGAGGTTCTGATTCATGCCCGTTGTCCCCCATAGCCTTGCCTACGAAGAATGCCACCAAGTCCTTCTGGCTTGCCTCGCCTGAAGACAATCCCCTGGCGGAAGAAGGAAGCAAGGGTGAATTGACTGAACATGCGGATGTGTGCATTATCGGTAGTGGCATTACCGGCGTCAGCGCTGCTTGGCATCTCTCGCAGATGATGAGGGGATATGACTTTAAGACGAATGTCGTGGTACTAGAGGCACGGGAATTCTGTGAGTCTTCTTGTTAGATGAATCAAAAAAAACGAGAATTTATCTTTTTCCTGATTTATAGGTTCTGGTGCCACAGGTACTGTGTATATTTGCCGTACACAATGCATTTTGCCAATAAAGTAGTAATCAATCAACAGGACGAAATGGTGGCCACTTGTCTCCCAACACATTTTCATCTTTCGTGGATCGTCAAGCCAAGTACAACACCTCCGAAGCCATCAAGTCGTATACCATAGAACGCTACACTGCCGACTCCCTGGTGAAATTTCTCAAACATAGGCTGTTGGAGAATAATGTGGACCTGGTCGAGGGTGGCCACCTTACTTTGTTGAGAACCAAGGATGAGGAACGAGCTGCTAAAGCAGACTTCGAAGCAGCTTCCGCAGCGGGACTGAACTTGACCGCTATCAGATGGATTCCGAATCAAATGCTCATAGAGGTGGGTTTTACTCCCCAACCAGTCGCCTTCTTTATCTCTATTTTTCTTAATACATTTTCTCTAGAAATATGGATTAAACTCAGATTTCAACTACACGGGAGTTTGGTGGCCGGGACACAACCTCTGGCCATGCAAACTAGTCACAGAACTCTTTAAGGATGCACAAGCTGGAGGGAATTTCTCAGTCACCCTGCATACAAAAACGCCTGTAACCTCCGTAACCCGACAACAACGAGAGTCCATCCCTGCGGCGCGTTGGGCCTTGCAGACACCACGAGGGAGCATCGTGTGTGGTTATGTCCTTCACGCCACAAATGCATACGCAGGTCACCTCTTACCTTTCTTTGCTGGATCACCCGAAATGCGAGATTCCTCCATGTCCTTCAATTTGAATGGTGGTGGTGTCAATCATGAATCCTTGCACAAGGCGCGGGATTTTGGCATTATTCCGACCAGAGGACAAGTCGCTGCTGTTCGTACCTCGGTGGGTGCCTCTCACTTTCCCTGGCGTCATGGTTGGCATGGCGGTGGAGGATGGGAGTATTGGTTCCCTCGATTCCAAGGTCTGCGTGATGTAGAGAACGGCAAACCCCTGGTGATTTTGGGTGGAGGAAGGGAATTCTCCGGCGGGAATCTTGAAATTGGTGAAAGCGATGATGGGGCGGTGAATGCGAAAGTTACTAAGGTTCTGAAAGCCTTCCTGCCTCAGTATTTTCCTGCTTTGTTCAAAGAAAGTGAGATGGAGAGTAATTGGGAAATGGAATGGGTAAATTTTTGTTCGATTATTTGATACACATATTCATGAGCCAACGATTCTTAGACTGGGATCATGGGGTTCACTAGGACCCGTGATCCATATGTATGTGTGCTCCAATTTTCCAGTTGTCAACGTTGCTTAAATTTTTGCGTAGGTCGGTCCTGTAATGCATCCCACATGGTTCAAGGGAACAACGCAGCATAACCCCTATGACGGGCAATATATCTCTGCAGGGTATACAGGACATGGGATGGTTCGAGCCTATGCATGGTTAGCTTTGATTTTGAATTTCTTTCAGGGCGGTTAACCCATAATTATTTTTTTTCAGTGCAGAAGCTGTCGCTGGTATGATTAAATCTCGGATTATAGGAGAAAAATGGGTGTTGCCCGAATGGTTCCCAGAACGCTATCTGACGTCCGCAATGTGATAGCACTAATTAAATAACCCCACCAATAATTAGATTACTGCACATCTTTAGAGTAAAAATTAATATTCTGTTCTTGAAATCTATTGGTTTCCCTTTTTCAGGTGCCCTGGATCATATGCATAACGGATCGAATGAGGTGGGATAGATGCCAGGTGTTGACCTGAAAGTACGCAGTATATCAGCCTCAGTGGGTTGTAATGCCTTGCAAGTCTGGTCCAAAGCTCATCTGACGACAATTAGCAATACAAAGAGACGAGAGATAAGGCTTACTATACTCAAAGAATATGGACGATAAAGATATAGGCTGGATCTAACGAAATAAACACAATGAAGAAGAGTTGAGAGGGGAAAGTTCACCTCAAGGGAAAGGTATGTGGTTTGTCCTTTATTCTGATTCCTAAGTACGAAGAAAACACCTCCTGCCGTAATACTTTCAGAAAGCAACAGGCGAGTGTGAGACAACGGTACTGACCAGGCAACCTCCAGGGATCCTTCATCCTCAGCATCAAAGCAAACAGAGGGAAGTGATGCATGAAGGCCAAAAGTGTCTCGATGACTGCATGAACAAGAAGTGTAGCAAGTCGCAGCTAAGATATTGATACGCGATAAGAATGGAGGTCAACCTCAAACCAGATAGGTGGAATTTACCACTGCGAAGAGTACATAATATACCAATGCTGTTGGGAATAGAAAGACCATGAGGGTAAACAGAACCGTCCCAAAGAGGAGCTGATCAATATCGTAGCTCCATGTATCGGTGCGGTTGCGCAGGACATTAAGTCTTTTCCCTACGAAACGTATAAAGAGACGTTGGGTGGCGAAAAAAGGAGACTGTACCCCGAAATAAACCCCACAGAAGTCCTCCACCTAGTTTAACACCAGCCGCCCAATATACCAACCGTGTCAGCTCGTAGCCTATGCGCAAGTGGGCAGTCAAGAAGAAAGTAATAATATCTGCGAGTAGCGAAAGGAGAAGCGTGCATCCCCCAGTCGAAGCAAAAAAACCCAACGTTGTGAAGAATGACGGTGAAAGTGGAGGTAAGACAGCTTGTGAACGTTAAGAAAATACTTGAAAGAGGTCGTTTAGAAAGGTGCTCACAATACCACGTATCTATCAAGCCGATGAGGGTGTTTGCATAAAACCGACTCAATTCTGCGTTTAGTTTGAGGCCAGCAGGCCATGCATCGAGCCAATAGAGTGCTGTTCGAGGGAAGTGGAATAGGTAAGTCTTCGGGTCTCCATTAGTCGGGTTGTATTCTATAAAAAAAAAGAGCTTACCTGAATCCATCGATTGATAGTTATGCTGAGCTCGTTGCTGTTCTCTGACAGCAATGTGCCAAACACAACTCCGAGGCTTACGTCGTTTATTATCAGCCAAAATGTGTTGAAGAAGCTGCACCCCATAACTTTCCGTTAGTGAAAGATCTCTGAAAAAAGTCTGACCAACTTTGTGTATCGGACAGAATATGACGCGACGTCGTGTGTGTTTTGCCGCTGGAGACTTGATACTTGGGTGAGGAAAAAGACGGCTTGTTCGAGTCGGACGTCAAACTGTTGGACTGAAATAAGAATGCAAAAGTGTGAACTTTTTTACAGCTCATAATATCAAATACCTACCCACGGCAGAAATATCCTTCAATGGGAGGTACCGAGAAGGACCAAATGTCAAACTAAGTTCAGGAAATATCGGTATCCGCACAAAACTTGCTGCGAGTCTGGAGCACCATAGTAGGATGCGGGTAAATAGGGTTAACTGGGAAGCGAGAGTTAAGAGGAAGGTCGCTGTTATGGGAAGGAGTTTTGGTTGCTGTCTCGACTGGACAGCATTTTGGATGATGAAGCTAGCGTTGAGCTATATTGTTGAGAAAGTACCAAGATGGGGTAAAATATAAAGAATAACTTGCCTGGTTCAGGACTGTAGCATTCAGAGCATGTTGGACACAGATTGGATGGGGCCTCGTGAAGTCGTATTTTGCTATAGAATGAAACGCATCCTTAGGATATGACGAAAAACTTGAGCACGTCAGTTTCTGGGGAGAAATGAGAGAGAAAAATCGGAGCGAGTTTGGAGCATGTGGATGGTAAAGCACAAAAGAATACTGTTCTTCATCGCCATCAAATAATTTAAACGACATTGGTACCCATGATCGTCTATTACGGTCAAACCGACATCGGCCAATAAGTGTGGGATTTCCCCCACAGGGCCGTTGGAGTGGCCCCCAGAGCGTAGAACGCGCGAGGACAGTGGTCAACGAGACGCGATTGTCCTAGCAAGACTGTGAGCATTTGGACTGTGTAGTTCTGTAACGAGTACCTCAAGAACACCAGCAATACATATTGAAGGGTTCAACCACCCATAGCAGAGCCCATCCTTAGTACATCCTTTTGGCCAGAAGACAGAAGGGGACGTCGCCGGCGTCGTCGATGGAGGCATGAATTGACAAACGGCCACGTGATAATTGATCAACCCGAGTTCGAAGTGTCATCCGACTCATCTCACTTGCATTATTCCAATGGATCCACCTGCAGCTGCAGCAGCGCGCTCGAGACGCCCAGACATGAAACGAAAGCTAGTTGTTGTGGGTGATGGTGTGTTTGTATTATGGGTATACTCCGATGAAGAATTTCATTGCATCTGAACTTGGAACAAACAGGTGGATGCGGTAAAACGTGTTTGCTCATCGTCTATGCCGAGAATCGATTCCCAGAGGTAATATTCTTTAAATTTAGGCTGCGAAGACTTTTACTGATGCCTGTGGCAACAGTCTTATATTCCAACCGTCTTTGAAAACTATGTCACCCTCGTGAATTTCGACTCTAAACTCATAGAAATTGCCCTGTGGGACACTGCTGGCCAGGAAGAATACGACAGACTCAGACCACTTAGTTATCCTGAAAGCAATGTCATCCTTATAGTTTTTTCTGTTGATTTCCCAACCAGCCTGGCAAACGTATCGGACAAAGTAAGCAAGGTTCCTTACCTCATCCCCAATTCTAACCATCTGAATGGTAGTGGCATCCTGAAGTAAGACACTTCTGCCCAAACACGCCTCTACTCCTTGTCGGAACAAAAACCGACTTACGGAGGGATGAAGCGACTCGTCGTTATCTTTCGGCACAGGGTATGAAGCCCGTCTCGTCAGACGAGGGAGCCGAGGTCGCCAAAGAGATTGGTGCAGTATACAAAGAGTGCAGTGCAAAGACAGGTGTTGGTGTCAAGGAAGTTTTCGAAGCTGCATTGCGGGAAACTCTTAAAGGATCTTGGGGAAGAAAGGCCAGGGAATGTGTCATACTCTGAATTTGCGGACTGATGTAGACATTGTCGGTCTTTGGGAGGAACCAGCTGGATACCCGAGAACACGGCATATTTTCATCGTGCATAACCTTTGCTCCATTACTTTCTCTGCTTTGATACTCCGTTCGACATCTCCCAGCGAGTGTTGTACTTTATCCTTCTTCCTGATTTCACTTTCCTTCGTCTTCTCTCCCTCATTCTGGGACTTGTTCTCGTCTTATGGTCCACTAACACAAGTATATATATGTACTCACCTCTCCCATTCATGCTTCGATTACCGTCACTCATACCGTCCTCACATACAATCTATTTATTGCAAATTCAACTCAGTGCTAGCATTGAAGGATCTTGGTGTGCAGTATAATACATGTATAATGAAACATGGTAAAGGATCTTTACCATGGAAGTTGCGATGATGGTATTGGTATTGGTGATGAATCAATCCGACAGTTTAAAGTTGAGCATCAGCGGTGGCTCATCTTGGTTTCCTTCTCAGGCCATTCAATAAAATCTTCTTCTTTCCATCCCTTATCTGCATCCAAATCCAAAATCCATGCACGATCTCCCTGCCCACTCTCCAACTTTTGCCTCTTCTCCTCCGGGACACCTTTGACTGCCGAAGCGAGAGCACCCTCAACCGTTCCAGCAACAGGATTATCTCTCAAACCCACATTCCTCGTCTTCTCCTCAAAGGAAATCCCCATCTCCTCCAACTCTCTCATAATAGGTCTACAAACTTCCATCTCAGAAGGCACCCTCACACCCACTAAACCATCCAATTTTCCCTGCACAATCAACAAAGCAGCAATCGCAGCTGGAAAGCCAACCGTACGAGCCATAGCAGACGCAGGTCTCTCTCCATGGAATCCCATATGCATCTGGTTGGTCCCGTAAGCGACGAGCGTAGACGTGTGCGCTTTTTCTGGACCGGAACGAAGATTATAGTCGGTTGATATGATCTCATGCGAGAGTATGACCATGTCTTTGTCGGTTGCTTGGTACCGCAGTTTATGAGATAGGAGATAGGCAAAAATGGAGAGAGGTGTGTCTGGTACAAGAGGAAGCGGGGGCATCGATTTGTTGGGTCGAGCTTTGTCAAGTAAAGTAGGAGTGGCTAAACCGAGCCACTCGAGAGCATCATGCAACGCTGGAAGATTCTCCGCCTCGATCACGTCAATCAGAGACGGAATGTTCCCATCTTCGGAGTTATATTCCGCCAACATACTTTCCCGAATGAAGATATTCCATCCTCCGGGTAATATCTTTTTCTTGACATTCAAAAGTCCAAGCTTCTTAAAAGAGTTGAGGAGAGTACTGTATCCAGGGTATCTACAAATAGGAATTTCAGCATTGATACTATTGTGTGACGAAGAGAGATAGACAACACCTCAAAGTCCCTCGCACAAAAGTCCTCATACCGCCCAGACGATAAAGCCTCAAGTAACGGAGGGAGTCCCGATTCGGCAATCCCTCAAGTTCGATCCCAGGTACGATGGGCAACTTTCCCCAGCTACTCTTCAATAAGTTAAATCCCTCAACAACATATGTCTAAGTCTCCTCAGTTAGTACATGAACAACCAATACGATCAAATGGCACTTACATCACCAAGCAAAGTATACCTTGCATTCTGAAGAGCGGCAACCAACACTCCCTCGGGTCTCCAACTAAACTTATACTTGAGTGGAACACCCAACGCGTCTTCTGGAGCAGGCAAACCACCACACATCGAAGTGAATGAAACCAGATTTCTTCTTGTGTGCTTGAGCTTGTCAATCAGACTCACAGCGGAGAGATGGTCGAGTCCTGGATCAAGTCCCATTTCAGTTAAGATGAGAACTCCACGTTGTTTTGCCCTGACAAAGTATGTTCATTGATAGGTAGGAGGCGCTTGGAGGAAGAGAAGAAACATTACCGAACGTCCAACTTCGCCATTTCAGGTGAGGTGTATGAAGCCGTGACGAGAGGCTTTCCAGCAGCGATGCAAACTTCTGCTACCTTGGGGTGCATATAGGCGGGTAACAAGCTGAAATGAAAAGCGAGACAAAAGTGTAAGGAGGGAATAAGGTGAACGAACGGAACTAATGGACCTTATTACCACATCCGCTCCAAAAATGAGAGGTTCGTATTTCTTCGGGTCAACAAAGTCAAGACATATCGTCTCAACAGATCCGTCTGCTGTATAAGGCATTTCGAGGCGCTTCAGCTCGTGGGGGCTGTTGCTTACTAAGTAAACAGAGATGTAAGTCACATAACTTATTAAGGGAGAAAAACACTAACCAATCATAACCTCCATTCCTCCCTTACACACCAAATAATCCACTACAGGCTGCGCGACCATTCCACTTCCGAGCAGAAGCACCCTCTTCTTAATCAAACCCTGGTCAGCTTTAGGGGGTTTGATGAGTTTATTGAAAGGACTACTGTTTAGTCCCCGGGGTCCGAAGTGTGAAGAGGTGGGTGGGGATTGGAGTTCAGGAGAAGTAGGAAGTGATCGTTGAGTGGGTGGGGATTGGAGCTCAGGAGAAGTAGGAAGTGATCGTTGGATTGGCTTGACCAGCTCCCTTAACCATTCGTGGTCCTTCATCAACTTCCCTCCTCTTGCGACCGTCGCCTTATTCAATGCAGAAGACAGCGAGGAATGAGAACCTTCACTCCCATTCCCATTATTGCCACTCTCTTTCTCAGCTGACGCCAAAACCGACGATGAAGACGAAGGTCTAGCGTTGTTCCCTCCAAAAGAAAACTCCTCGATGAGAGTTGTAAGGTATGGCAAAAGAGCATCCGAAAAGTGCTTTGACGCGTCAATGGGGATCCCAGAAGGCAAAATATCAACTGCCATCATGCGCAGTGGACCACCTTGTGAGAGCGGGATGTCGTAAAATGGAGCAGAGAGCGTCGTGGCTTTAGATAAAAATTCGAGACCACCCTAGATTACGAGCAAATGTAAGAGACTGATTTTCAGGATAAGGAATTGTCAACATACGTTGATATCACAGCTAATATCAGCAACGTTCATAAATCTAAATCCAGGAAAGTTCGATGCCTTGTAAGTAGTAGCCAAAAGTTGATTCTTCGTCATCAGTCGAGGAAACCTGGGCGCCCAGCCTACGCCGTTGATGAAGAGCGTAAGGTACGGCGCGATCTGGGAATACAAAATGCATGTCAAAAACAACCATGGTATCCAAAAAAAAAATCAAGAGAAAGAGCAACGACGTACCTTTTCGTGAAAGAGAGATTTGAATCTCTCGGGATTCTGATAATATTGTGGTCTGTCGAATGCTTGACCGTCGTCTCGGAAGAGATAGTCCGCTGGTTTAACGTGAACGAGGTAGATCTGCCAACATACGATAATTAGTACAGTTGACATTTGATTTTTTGGGAGTTCCGAACTGTGTGCTTGTTGTATTGCTGATCTATAACAAAATTTGGTTTAATGAGACAAAAGAAGAAGAAAAAACAGAGGGAACTGGAGACCCACTCTCCATCAACCCTTGTAGGTCTCTAGCCTTGATCATCGTTAAGGGTAACTCTTTCAACATGTCCAGTACTCCTTGCGAAACATTTCCAGACCTGCAAAACATATTAGTCACGCATTCAAGACTGAGGGAACTAAGAGAAATTATACTTACCCAGTCAAGCCGATGACGAACGGACCCAGCTCGTCAGGTAATCCCTGTGAAAGAATGATGGAACCCACGAGCTGCAGATTCTTTCGCACGTCTTCGAGCGTGCGGTGGGTGTAAGGTCTGGCTGTATACTTTGTGGATACAGAGAAATGGATATGTAAGTTCGACGAAGGAATCGAGGGGGAAACATAAAAACTCACAAGAAAAGGTGAAGCGACTCCTTTTTCGAGATGAGATTGGGCCATTGACGAGAAAGCTTCTGGGACTCCGGCAGCTGAAGTGGTTAAAGTAAAATGTTTTATGAACAAAAGGGTGTTTCTAACCTCCAGCGAACCATCCAAAACCAACTGACCGTTTACCGTTTTGGTCGGTGAGGAGTTCGTAGTCTATCAATTTTGGATAGACGCGGCGTCTGTCTGAGTGACCCGGAGAGGAAGAACTGAGAAATCGCGAGAGGAGAGGCATGTTGTACAGTTGACCCTTAATTGTGTGTGAGAACATGAGGTGGGTTGGGGCATCGGATTGGGCATCTTGGTTATGGTGCAATTGGTCCAGTTCAGTTACTGGGGGTTCTTTGATTCCTAAGATGAAGTTGGGGTTCGAGAGTTGGGGAACAATACGTGCACCTGCCTAGGAAACAACATTAGTATTTGGTGTGGGGAAGGAGAGGAGAAAGCGATAGAAAATGTCATGCGTTGAATAAGTAAATGGATAAAATGCGAACTGGTGAATCTATATATACGACAAAGGAGTCGGGAGTCGCGTGGCAGACCGGGTAGAAATGGAAACAGAACCAAAAACCTAC
>Ga0307507_10011262_pt1 | contig 11337 bp, 7 predicted proteins | sample 7_EM_MG_FD_207223 | JGI IMG/M metagenome (GOLD analysis project Ga0307507, IMG submission 207223) | Populus trichocarpa ectomycorrhiza microbial communities from riparian zone in the Pacific Northwest, United States - 7_EM | ecosystem: Host-associated > Plants > Roots > Unclassified | place...
TTTTTCAAATGCTATCTAGATTGTTATCAATAAATCAAGAATTAAATGTCAGTAAAATTATCCAATAGAATCATAAGGGGTGAATAATGGCACAATAATATTTAAGGGATTTTTTTTATTTGAAGTTATGATTAAGGCATCGAGGCTTTGTTGTTCATTGATAAATATTAATGGTACTCACCTACACGAGAAATTTAATGGGAAGTTTTTGTTCCAGTTGGTTTTGATGCTAATAATAAGATATTTTCTCTAAGTTTTTCTTTAATCGAAGACTAGACAAATTAGATTTAGACATGGTTCTTAGATTCCATTTATCAATATGTTGTAGTTAGTCATACCAGACTATGTATATTATCTTATAGACATATTGCAATTAAGAATTTCATGGCAGAGATATGGCTCAAGCTGGTTAGATTTCATTATTATTCATATCATTTTAAGAGTAACTTCAAAACTAGGTTCAAAGATCAGAATTTGAAAACAACCTTGATTGTGATATGTTATGTTATGAATCATCAAAATAAAATTTTGAAACCTGATATATTGCTCTAATTGAGAAAGTTAGACAGATAAAAGAATAGCTAGAAGTTGAACTAACTTGGGGGATTGGAAAACATGTGTTAATATTTTTCTTTGATTTACATTAAAAAAATTTATTATTGTTTTATATTTTTTTTTTGTTGGAATGCTAACAACTTGTTATTTAACAAATACATCATATAGGTACATGGTAAGTCATGGTACATAAGAGAGCTGGTGCTAGAGGAGTCTATCACCAAGAGAACTATCTAGAAAGCAGTTTTGTTACAAGTCTCATGGATAGTTCGATTTAGTTCAGTTTTACACTTGCAAGTCTCATGTTATATATAACTCATATTTATATAATTTTATTGATTTCTAGGTAATAAAAAATTATCATCATCATAAATTGATGACTCTACATCCTCGTGTTCTTTCTTTTATCGTGGATGCTTATTTTTATAGGATCACTTGCCTCTAACATGTCAAGATTGATCATGGATTACTTAATGTGTTGGTTAAGAGATGAAGGTGTGAGACCTTCATGTTCTAAATATATGTTGAGAAAATAGCACCTACACTTTAGGATATTGCTCTATTACTTGGGTTGCCCATAAATGATGGTCATACGACCAGTAGAGAAGTATATAACAAGTACGAGGTATATTGAAATCTATCATGACTAATACCTAATGACGTTACTATTAAGAAAAATCACAACAAGCTTAAATGGCTGGAAGAGAATTTTATGGGCCCACCTCCAAATGACACAATGGATAAGATGTTGATTAGGGTATGTTAGAGTATACCTCATGCAGATTTGTTGGTAACATGTTATTCATATATTTGATTGACAATGTAGTGTGAGTCATGTTTTTTTATTGCTCCTAGAGGATTTTGAGTGAATTCCAGGATATAGTTAGTGTTTGGCAGTGCTTGTCTATCTTTATTGCCAACCATATCATGGATTCATGGCTAGCTCAAAATAAGTTAGGAATTATTTGTTACTTTTACAAGTGTAGTTATTTTAAATTTTATTTATTTATCCAATATCATTAAATGATAGCAATACATTAAAAAATATTCATTAATAGTTTGCATGTAAAAGCACATAGTTATGGTCGTAGCATTAGCATGTTGGTTGTCAAAAGGTTTGAGGGGATAGATAGTAGACACAAATCTAGGGATATCACTCCTAGTAAGAGCTTGGTAATACAAATTCTTAATGAAATTTTCATTAACACATAAAATACATTGCTAGTAAAATTGTAATAGATTTGTGGATTGTAATATTAGGTGATGTGGGCTTAAAAGGCTTCTCGAAAATCCAACCCACATGTAATCATTATAATACAACAAGTTAGATCCATAGAAGCCTCACCCGGTGTAAGTTAGGACATCTATTATTTATTTTTATATTTTTTTTAAATTAAGTTATTTTGTAATATATGAATTTTATATTTTAATTGGTTATATGGACATCCTACACAAAGGATGTGACTGGCATCTCTAATTTACATCCAAAACAATTATATATGGAGATTAGTGGTCTCAAAACACTATTTTGTTATTATTGAGTTGTATTAGCTTAATCGTGTGATAAGAATTGTATCAACATGTCTTGAATTATGTTGATATTATTAATGAGTTATATGATATCAATCATCAAGGTAGAAGTGATGATAATTGGTTGGTAATGCATATGGATTATATCAACCAATAACATGTAAAGAGAGTGTAGATGTTTAAGGAGCAACATTCCACCATTGATGTATACAGTATGAGCCCTTACATCAAGATATAAATAAATTGGTTTACGTGAGGTTTTTTTTTGTTTTTTTCAATATATATATATTAAAGAGGTGTTTTCATCCATTCATGTTAAAATGAGTCATGGTTGCATAATTGACTATCAATTTTAACAAAATTAAATCATAAAAGAATATACTAGAGAATAGGAACAAAAGGTTATGATTGATCTTTGTATAAATTTATATCATTAAGAAATGATGTATATCTTGGTATGTTTCCCTCACAAAATCTCATCATAATAAATTAGTGCAAAGAATCTCATATGAGAAAACTATTTATTTGGTGCTCAATCTTGTATTATTTTTTTTTTAATTTGAGTAGCTTACTTCTTCTTTTTTGCTATTTGAATGAGTGACTCGAGTCTGGTTTCGCTTCGCTAGGTTGGCTAACCATGCTAAAATAGGTCTTATGATAGTGCTTAACACATGTGAAATAACTTACATTAGAATTATAACCCATGTTTCACCGCGGACCGGACAAAAAATCTTTCAATAGAAAAAAAATGCTAACAAAAAAAAGATTAAAAGAACATGATCTAAGCTAACCCAGATTATATAAAAAAAAATAAAAAAAACCCCAATAATGAAAGGAAAAATTTAAAAAAAAAGATTTAAATTATGAACATGAATATAGAAAAAGGAACACTTATATTTGTATTATATTGATATTAAATTTAATGATATTTATATCAAAAGCCACTGAAAATTATACAAACACAATTTCGGTAGTAGAATTTTGTTGTAGTGAAGAAGATTTCAATAAAATATCATAAATCGTGTATACGCACAGGAAAGAAGAATTGAAAGAGAAGTAAATGGATAATATAGTTGTGATTTCAAAACAAACACAAAAGAAAAATAAAATAAAGAAAGACAGCAACAAAGTGTCAGCACTGTCTGTCTCTCTGAAGCTGTTCATGAACCATCAATCATGGCAGTGGCAGTGGTCCCCCTATCCTCCCTCTCCGTTTCCATTGTCCCCAAATTAGAAACACAGACCAACACCATATATTTATAATCAGCACAACGTACAGCTTCACCCCTGACTATAGCCAACTGTAGTTGCATTGCTAGACTAATGTCATTTTACACGCAGCATAAATCTTCTTTCTTTACTGTTAAAGAGTCGTTGTTCTTAATTTTCACATCATCTGAGCATGGATGCCCGCTATTGATCAAAACGGAGATATCAGAATATTCCATGTGATCTTTCAAAATTAAGATGATCTTGAGCTTAATTTGTGGGCTCGATTTATGGCTGATTATATATGTAATCACATGTTTTTATTTAATTATATTTTCTTTGCATTACCAGAATTTTTAGATTTAATTATATTTTCTCAAAATTAATATTTTAATTTTTTCATCGGTGGTTTCGTCTATAAAATATAATTGAAATTCTTAATTTAATCAAAAAATTTCAGAAACATACCAAACATTACCAATGTCTTTTCTGTTGAAAAATTAAAAATTAATATTTTTTTTCTCAATGATACTGTATGTAATGAATAGTGCAATTTTGAGATGAAAAGTACCAATGCTCTTTGAAATATACTGAAAAGTTTCGTTGATGATACCATCTGTATTGAACATAATGAATAGTGACTGGAAGAAGGAAACAGTTTCAATGCTTTCTAGAATATACTAACGAACTTAATACGTCGATGATACCCTATATATTGAGCACAATAATCAGTGACTAGGAAAAGAGAACAGTTTCAAAACTCTCTAGAATATACTAATGGGCTTAATTCGTCGGTGATACCCTCGGCATTGAACACAATGAATAGTACAATTGAGAGGTGAAAAGCTCTAATGCTCTTTGAAATATACCAATAAACTTAATTCATCAATGTATTTATTGGTATTTTGCAGTCCATTGTTATTTCCATCTGTGTACAACAATTTCTATTGTGAGATTGTATTTGTATTCCTTATCTATCCATCCTGCAAATACTTAAAATCACAGCAGTACACACAATACAATAACATCAGTTCTGTGTAGAATATTAAAATCCTATAAAATTAATGTTTCCTTGTCATTTAGTAACAAATTAACATCATTGTCATTGCATTAAAGTTCGTTTCGTCCAAAAATATTACATTATAATTTATGGCATTACACATTTGTGTTGTGCAAATTAATCAGAATTGTCTTCTTCTTCTTCAATTTCTACTTTGATTTTGTCACTATCATCTTCTTCATCGACTTCTGTATATCCACTGGTTCTCAAAACATCATTCAACTCCTTAATGTCAAAATCAACTAAAGTATTCTCGATGATGTGAAAATTTAAATTTTCTTCAAGTCATTAAACAGAACAACTCGATATGGATTAACTAGCTCATCAAGTTGAAGGACAACATCTCTCACAGTTCATTCATCATTGTCATCCTGAACAATATGAATACGACCCCTGGGTTTGGTTTTCACTACTGATAATCAATCAACTTGTGAATGATCATTTCTAAAGGAAGGAGTGTATGTGTAATAAACTTGTTGGTATTATTTGGCAAAAACAAAGACATTGTCAACATTGTGAAGTCTAGCCTTTGCATTAATTTCAACCAAACCATGATGGAGATCTACTATGATTTCTCTGTCAATGGTATCGTACCAATAGCATTTAAATAAAAAAACTATTTTGCTCGCTATGATATTGCAATTTAATGACCTCTTCTAACTTCACATAGTAGTCAACTTCAAACTCATCAGAAGTCGATCCTTTAACACAAACCCCGTTGTTATATGTCTTTCTACCCTAACCATACTCTTTAGTATGAAACACGTGTCCATTGACAAAATACTTGTTATACCACTTCATCTTTCTTTCAAGACCCAAACTTAGTAAATTTAAAGTAACACTAGCATTCTCTCCTAATTGATTAACTTGGTATATTAATTACATCTCTATCATAATTAACGAAAACTGTGTAATGAGATTAAGTACCCCGAGAGATAACAATAATTAAACAGTTCTTTCATGTGTTCTGAACCACGTAGAAAATTATTCATCTTATAATTAAAAGATTTGGGATTCAGTCAACTATGAGTTTTGGGACAATAAAATTTGACAAAGTTGTAAATGAGGAATTCAACAATCTATTAGTTTATGATAGTATAAAAGATAAATTATTTGAAAGTAATGACATATGGAGTATTATACTTACTGAATAAAAGGTCTCAATTTATCATAGTTAAATAACACATAATTATATATTTGTTTGAATTCTATTTCTATCAAACATCTTCTCCTCATAATATTTTTTGGTACGAGTCATCCAAGATGAGAGAATATTGAAAAGTCTTCACTCGAAGGCATTTCCCCACCGTCATTATGCCTTGGAACGCAGTTGATTCTTGTTCTCAAGTGAGACTCAAAATAATATGAGATAAATGTTAAGATCTCTTCATCAATATAAGCCTTGCATATTGAAGCCTCAACATACACCTTGTTTTTTACTTCTCTCTTAAGGTTGAACAAGTACATGCATGAAATTAAATGAATGTTTTGAATTTTTTTTAAAAAAAAAAGACAATAGAATTTTAATCATGATGCATGTGTAATATTTAACCTCTCGCATAGATACATCCTTCTATATTGGACTGAGCCTCCAACTATTTCCTCAAACGGTAGATGTATAGGTAAATTATCTATTAAGTCAAAGAATGATAGAGGGAATATCATCTTAAGTTTGCAGATTGTTTGGACGATATTTATTTCAAGCGTCTCCATGTGTTGTGTAACATTCCACATCGAAAGAAGAGTGTCCAGAGCCAGTGGACTGCCAGGAATAAAACCGTAAGGCATGGAAGCCGGGTTGGGCTGAGCCATAACAGACAATATTCTGTAAGGGAGAGTGGGCTGGGTCTTACATGTTGTGTCTGCAACTTGTTGGAGCATATATCTCTAAAAAAGTTATTAATCTTCATAAGTGCATCTCATATTCCCTTTGACAATAAATCTCGATAAGCTAGTGGAATAGGTTTGATTAAACACGTGGAAATCATGACTCTTCATTCCATACAATCTACAATCCTCTAAATTCACTAACCTTGATATGTTTGAAGCATGTTCATCAGGAAAATGCAAACTCTTAAGTTATTCGCAGACCAGTAACTATGCATTCTTGTATAAGGTGAAGCTAGCTTTGGGCTTTGCTACCTATGACCCATCATAAACCAACTTCATATTTTTATAGTGACAAAACAAAGATATATTCATTTTAGTCTTAATGATGTCCTTTATCTTCTCTTTCACGTCCATAACCGTGTTGAAAATGTTTCCAAACATGTTCTTTTCAATATGCATAACATCAATGTTATGGCCAAGAAGATTAGTCTTCCAATAAGAAAGCTCCTAGAAAATACTTCGCTTTATGAAATTGTGGGTCAAACCAAAACTAGAAAAATTCTGCTTACCAGATTAAAAATCAAACATAATATCATCGTACTTCGACATCATGTTATACAATTCTTCACCCAACGGTAGTTATGATGTGTCATCCCTTTCAACTCTGCCAACAAAAGGAGTCTTTTCTGTTATTTCTGTACTTGTGATCCAATGGCAAGAACTACCGATGGTAATAAAAAAAAAACATTTTACCATCATTTGTTAATGTGAAGGCCTTCAACCAAAAACCATTCAATATGTAGAAAAATCATTGATGGTCCACATCAAAGCTACCTTCATCTGAAAACTTTGTTTCCTCGATACATCATATATCAAAGCCTCGGATGACCACAACTACTTCAACTCATCAATCAACGGATGAAGACAAACATCTATATTTCAACCTGAATTATTAGGATCGGGTATGACCGTAGATAAAAAAAAATGAACTTCAACCCCATACAAATCCCCAATGGCAAGTTGTAAACTGTGAGTATCATCGTCTAACAAGAATAAAAAGCAGTAAATAACCTGAATGAATTGAATTTGTCTGTACATAACCCAAGATGCATATTACTTAATTCCACTAAAAATTGAGGAAACAACCTATTAAAATATTCCAAAGCTTCACCATCAAAAAGTGCACCATCACTCCATCTACCGCATCATGTGAATGATGCCATTTCATATGCTTACCGGTTTTTATTGACATGAATAACCTTTACATTCTATGTGTGATTAGGAAGTATCTAAGTTTTTTATGTGTGACAAGAGTCCTTCCTTTGTTAGTTATGGGTTTATAATGAGCATGCCCACATGTTTTACACTCAATCAACTTTGTATTTTCAAAGTAGTACAACATGCAAAAGTTTGGACACATGTAATTTTCTGGTATCCTAGGCTAAGGGAAACTTCATCATGGATTTAGCACCATAAGATTTCTCTTTCAACATGTTCCCTTCAGGTAAAATACTTCTCGCTTATTCGACAATTCTATTGTAATCAGCCTCACTCAACCCATAACCTAACTTGATGGCGAATACTTGTGCACGGTCGATAATTTACTGTGATTTATGCACCCATCTCATAATGGTTCGTCAGATTCTTTTAAAAGTTTAAAAAACCTAGTTGCGTCTACATTAGATTCTTCATCTACAATTGGACATTGATCGGCATAATCTTGATTAATTCTCATTGCATCCATAACCATATTCTTATAAGAATTATTATTGTCATCTACAACTTCATGCACGTTGCTAGAACTAGAAGTTGACCCAACCATCCTTTCTAACATGGTCTCATGAGGAACATATGATTATTCATATGCAAACTAACACGGATATCTCTCTATAAATCTTTTTTTTATAGAAGATGTATCATTACAACATTTGAGTCAAGAAACTTTTTATTTTTACACCTCTTACATGAACATCTAATACCGTCTCCACTAATATTTCTTGGATTAGATAGTGAGTAATTAATAAAACCTTGGACCTCATTGCAACAATCCATCTGACGCAACTCTTCATGTGAATCTTAATACATCCATGAACGATCATCAATTACTTATAGGTGAATGAGAAATTGATCTAAAAATATGCTCATTAACATAAGACATTAACATGGTTTAAACAAATTATGGGAAAATGAGAAATTAATCTCAAAAACCTTTGGTTAGCATGTTTTGATGAAACTCAAAACCCTCTAAAGAACTTTATCCCATATTAAAAAGAAACAAAATTTTCCTAGTATTTATAAAGTGGATTGTTGAAAAGTTAAAATTGAGCTCAAAGTGCACTCAAGCATATAGAGAGGAGAGATCGTATGCGAAGTAGGCTTTGAACTTAAACTCACATGTGCACTCGCTTGGGCATGAATTTAAATTTAGTTTATATTAGCATGTGTATTCCTGCCAATTAGCCTATAATTCTCTAACTAAAAATATATTTAAGTAGCATGTTTGATGTGGAACAATTAGTCAAACAATTAGCCTAAATTTTTACGGGTCAGATTGAAAAATATAAATGGTCTAAGAAGCTATCCAAACAGGCTATCTAACTCAAAATAATTATAACTTTTTATTTGACTGTTAAATCATGCTCAAATTTTACAGATGGATTTCTGATAGAAAATTGAGCTTTTTATCAATTTTATTTTTATACTGAGCTTGTTCGCTATACAAATTCGCCAAATTACACTCCAAAAGCCCTTAAAATAGTCTTTGAAATTGAAGACCATATTTTAGAATTTTTCCTTCTTAGTTTTGAATTTTAGCCTTATTATTTTTCTTGATAGATTGTTTTCTAGTTTTTACGGATGTTTATTAGGATATTTGAACTTATCTTTTTAGATTTTAGAAGATTTTACTGAATAAACTACAAACTCTTACAACTCGGTTGTGTTTTTATCTTAGTCTTAAGGTACATAAATCCACCTTCTGCAATCTTAGGAGACGTGTTAAACTCAAATCCAAAGCTTTCTCGGCGCCATTGTTGATCAAATTTTTTGCTTGGATCATAAGATTCCAAGCTTTCTTTCATTACATACAGTTTCAAAGCGGGGGGGAGCGAAAAAGATTGGATTTTTAAAGTATAAACTCAAGTTATTGTTTGCAAAGGAACTGCCAAAGCATGATGTATAAAAAAAAAATGGGGCTGGAAACTTTTTGACTTTGTGCGGTTTGGAGTGTATCTCAATGCATTGCTTGATTAATGTAATTCCAAAAATAATTAAAAAAGTACTAAAATTCTCAACAACTATGTTACATAGAACGTTATCTTCTTCATGACACAACCTCCAATGTAGTTTTCCACTTTCAATGGCATCTTGACATTAACAAATGCAATCATTAACTTATTGTTTTAATTAACAAAACATTAATGGCAAAATCACTATAGTTATCTCATAAAATATTATTTATTAAAATAATATTTTATATTTTTTTAGTTTTTTTCACTTAATTCATCCATCAATCACTAAACTTTTTTAGTTTTTTTTTTTAATGTTATCTTTTAATATTAGATTATTTTTAAAATTATGTTTTTTTTTTCATTTCAACCTTCAATGTTATTTTATTGAACATGAGGATTTATAATATTTTTATTTACTTTTTATAAATTTATTATAATCTCATGACACGAGTTAAGGGTTTAATAGGTTAATCCAAGTTGATTTGAGATTATTTTTTTGCCACTTTTTTCTAATTGATTCATTTTTTTTATTTTATCCTTCAACACTAGGTTGTTTGGAAATCAGACTTCGTGATTTTTACAATTTGTTTTTTATGGAGTTATCTTGGTTTCATAGATTTAGTTTTTTTTTTCTCGATTTCAACCTTCAACATTGAATCTGTTGGGAATGGATCTTTATGTTTTTTTATTTGATTTTTTTTATTTCATCATTTAACATTAGGTTGATTAGGAATTGACTTTCATAATTTATTTTGATTTATTTTTTATAGGATTATCACGATCGCATAATCCAGGTCACACAGGTTAACTCAAGTTGATCCAATATATCGTCGTCTTAATATTTGAAAAAATACATTTAATATATTTTCGTATCAATATTTAAAAAATATATCTTCTAATATGTATTATATTTTAGTTTTATGATTAAATTTTTTTATTAAAAAATATATTAACAACATTTGAATATTTTCTTACACTAAAAAAACAATTCAACCTACAAGACAACATGTATAAAAGGTCAAGTTTGTGGTATAAGGTGTGGCTAGATCTCCTATCAGTCACTTTAAGCAATCAATAATGGTGGCATCTTGGCAATGATAGTTTCTTCCAATTAATAAACTAAGAAATATAATTATGGAAAAAAAACCAAAGAACAACTACAGACAAATAAAAAGTGTCAAGAACAGGGAAGAAAGAGCGAGAGAGAAGAGCTCCTATCTTGTACACAAAACAACAACTCTTTATTTCAAAGAATTAAATGAATATTCAAGAACAATCTAACAGTACTTGAGATTTAAAATTAAATTTCTATTATGAAATGTCGAGCTCAAATCTTGAAAAGAATAAAGTGGGGCATGGAAAAGGAAAGGATTATCCCATCGTACGTTCCTAAATTCGAAAAAAATAAATTAAATTAAGGAATTTAATGATGGTTTAAGCAATCTACTTGAAATTATGTCACTCTCCGTAGTTGGTTAGGAGTGTGGTGGTTTTTTGTGATAATTTAGAAGTTGAAGCTGATGTCATCTAACAATCTCTTCGCAGCTGGATTGGTTAAAGCAAATTTTACTAAGACATGCACTGTGCATAATGTAGATTCTCAAATGACATTACTCCATGTAAGATCGAGAGTGGCATTTTCTATAGCGATTAATCTATTTTAGAGGTAATTATGTGAGATAATAATCTCTAATATGGACAAGTGGGTGATGTTCTAGCATATACATGTCTTAATATTATTCTATAAATCTCATGATGGTAAATGAATCACGTTAAAATTAAATATTAAATATCAACCATATAAAAAAATAATTCAAATAAATTCAGCTAATAAATAATTAGGGCAAGGTAACTTGAGCTCTTAGGCACTATGATAGAGTTTGGTTCGGGCATGGCTATCCGGAACCCAACTCGAGTAATGGC
>Ga0307507_10011263_pt1 | contig 11336 bp, 11 predicted proteins | sample 7_EM_MG_FD_207223 | JGI IMG/M metagenome (GOLD analysis project Ga0307507, IMG submission 207223) | Populus trichocarpa ectomycorrhiza microbial communities from riparian zone in the Pacific Northwest, United States - 7_EM | ecosystem: Host-associated > Plants > Roots > Unclassified | place...
GATTAAACCCTGGAGTCTGTGTCAAACCCCAAGGTTTTTCGAATGCTACGTCGGTTTCGTAGGAATCTTGGTTTGACCGGGTAGTCTCTGAAGTGTTGGTTCAGGATCCCGAAGAAAATTTATTTGTAATAAACTCACTCGGAACTTAAATTTGCATACAAGATGACCACTCTTGTTCCGACCAAAATATGCCTATTCATGTAGGTCAGCATACTACTCAGAGCATTATAGGATATCCTATCAGGGTGGACAAAGAACAAGATGCAGGAAAAGCTGAGACACAGACATTGTAAACCCGATATAGTCCATCATAACGATATCCAGTGGTCGGTGCCCATATTGAATCTTTATTGGGCCCTCGCACAACCCTAACAGATTTTCCCGTCTCGTATGACATCTAATAGGCAATCATAATGTATGAAGAGACATGTGAACAAGTCAGAGGTACCTTGAGAGATCTGTTTTGTGGATTTTTGAAGGATTGATTTTCTACATGCTCGCTCGAACTCTATGAAATACGGCGAGTCAGCATCATTTCGAAGGGACAGTATTTATAACTCACAGAAAAGGCATCTGCCTTACCCCCCGTACCTGTATACTCACTGGAAAAAATGAGGAATGAAAAAGCTGAACAGACAGCCGACACGCGACAAGGACATACAATGAGTCACCGTCGTCTTTATCGTCTTCGTATACGCCCGATAAGCATACTGAATATGCCCCAGTTGTTGGTGAACCGTGAATACCCTGGAGGGTAACGCAGTGGACACCCGCGTCGGCACAAGCTTTCCTACTGACGCGTTTATATCGGTTGTAACTGGAGAAAATTAACAGCGTACCTGCTCGTAAATGTTGTGCCAGGATCTATCCCTGGTATTCCACCATATCTTTTGCGTTTTCGACTCGGATCGGGTTTGTAATTGGGGCGACTGAAATCCTCCTTGTGTTTCCTTTTCCTACACGACAAGTAAAATTACGATCTGCAGCACGAGAAAGACGAAACATACTTACAGTTTTGCCATCAACGACATGATTGATAACTTGTAAACTAAGGTAGCCGTGCGATATTTAAGTTGGGATCGCGTAATTCAACGTCACATGCTCAAACATGCAGCGGCACCCAGGCCTGACTAGGCTTGACCCCAAACGACACCTTTTTCAGCTCTTGAGGTGGCATCATATGTGACCTAGCATTGAACTGACCATTCATCTCAGATGAAACATCATAGGAAGAGTACACCTCGCCAACACCTCACTATTCGCTGAAGGCACTGGAATAACCACATAATAGAATAGTACTTATAGTGCTATGAATTCGAATCGGATACTATTTTCTAATTTGGGGTGGCTGCTTCCCATTCTTGGATTCATTCCATTCGGAATCTTGACGGAATTTTTTCCTATATGATTAGGCCTGGGCCAGGGTTGTCTCCCCTGCCCTTATTCACAAAGGTCGATGAACATCCTCAAGCTGCAATAGAGTCTAAACGCATTAGCAAGCACCTGAAAAGGTTCTTCAAAATCGGACCACGGAGTAGCCAGTCGAGTTCGCCTCAACCCTATGTCTCCACATCTGGAGGGGATATCTCATCTGCCCTCGTATCTTCCGGCGTTCAATTAATAAATCCAAGCCTGAGTACGCTTCAGCAAGACCGTCTTCTAACAGATAAATTGCTCAGCTCAACCTACAGGTCATCATATACCAACCTGGTTGTTGCCGTCGTCGCCACATGGATCTGGATCGCATCAACGTGAGCATCTTTGAGAGTCCCACTGGCACTGATCAGACTGACAGATGTTTGTAGCCCTTGTTGTACCAACCTGTCCATGTCAACCCCAACGTCACGGTACTAGTAATGCCACATTCACGCACATTCACACCTAACAACTCTTCTCAAGGGACCATCAACAACCTCTGAGACACCAACTGAGTAAGAAACACCGAAATCTGCTTATTTATCGACGGTGAAGGATATTCTCGGAGTGGCGTCAAGTTTCACCCAGATGCTCCTCAAAAAGGCTCCAGATGTCGTGGATGGAAATCCTGTCAAGGCCGCTTTCGGTATTGCAAAGATTATCCTCCAGATAAAAGAAGTTTGTCACTGTTCTTTACAGTGGTGCCCGACTAACTCTGCATCTCAGGACGTGAAAGACAACCTGGACGCAGTAGAACGACCGATTTCATCTACAGCAGCCCAGATCCTTGCAGTGCAAGAAGCACTGGCCACCTGGAAACCGAGTGCCGCAGAGGAGACACAAATAGAAGTGTTTGAAAGATACAGCACGCCCTTTCAAAGTAGACAAGTAAACATTTGAACACTCGCCTAGGACACTAACGAAAGAACTTACGAAGCTAACTCAACTCAAGAAGCAGTCCCTTATCAGGGAGGTTGCAGTTCATGAGGAGAATAAGAAGCAGATCGCAGAGATTTTCGAACGCATCAATCAGGCGAGGGAGCAGCTTGTGGTGCGTATTTGTACGACACTTATTATTCATGTTTCATTACTTCTTCCGCTATTTTAGCTGGTGACCGGTCTCAGAATCCACAAGACAGTACATGCTATTCAAGAGGGCCTCGCGGTGTGTAACCTTGCCATTTCGAAAGTTGTTTTATGTTCATCCCCCCCAACAGAAATCACTCCTGAAGGATCTCAAGGTTTCTGAGGTTGCTGACCACAAATACTATCTAGAAGGCAAAGAACGGCGGTTGCTACATCGTGATGTCTGCACACCGGGAACCCGTGTCCGTGTATTAGGCGATATCACAAGATGGGCGAACGACACCTCTTCAGAGAGCCAAACCATGTACTGGCTCTCTGGCCCAGCTGGCTCAGGGAAGACCACGATTGCTTACACCGTAGCCCGCCGCTTCGAGTTTGCTGGTGATGCTGACGACACGATAACCCTGGGTGGCAACTTCTTCTGCTCACGCCCCTTCGACGAGACACAGCGTGCCAACCCTATCGTCCGTACCATCGTATATCACCTGGCTCTCAAATGCAAACCATTTGCAGACGCATTAAGCCATTCCGGGAGGTTCGAGACCATTCATCAAAATGTTAGATCCCAGCTCGAGGGCCTCCTTATAGGACCCTGGAATGAATGCAAAGACGCTCGACTCGCAGACCCATCTCTGCCAGCACATTACCTGATCGTCATAGATGCCCTAGACGAGATAGATGGGAAGGGTGGTTCAGAGTTTTTGCGCGGCTTACTCAATGTCATCAACGAACATCGGTTGCAGGGACTCAAGTTCTTTGCGACGAGTCGGCCGGATCCGGATATAGCCAGTCACCTGGAGTCGTTTGAGAACAAGCAGTTTTATCGTCTCGAACAAGTGCCCATTGAGGAAGCCGATGCGGATATCGCGATATACTTAAAGACTAGTCTTCCCGATTTTGCTCTCCGTCCAGAAATCGAGAGGGTTGTGGTGCAAGCGGCTGGGCTGTTCGTCTATGCTGCAACTGTCGTGAAGTATTTAGAAAACTACGAACTACCAGAGCAGGAGGAAATTCTAGCTAAACTCCACGCTAGCACTGACTTGGCGATCCTGAAAACGTCGTTGGACGGGACAACCTTACTCGACCATCTGTATCTTCAAATCCTTTTGGATGCCTTTCAGGACTTGCAACCGGACATCCGAACTCGCCGACTCCAAATTCTTTACACGTTTCTCTGCACTGCAGAACGTACATCAACATCCACCGCTGTTGAACTGCTCCTCGCTTCTAACAAGACCAATTCCACGTTTTCTTATACCAAAATCGTTGATAAGATTCTCGGACGCCTTTACGCCGTACTCTACACCGAACACGACAGAGTCTTATGGTATCTTTTCCTGACTTCTTATTTGACCATAACCGGTCAAAGGAATTTTGGTGCAACCAAGCTGAGCACCATCAACGTCTCACTGACTCTTGCTTCCATGTCATGAAGACGTTGAGATTCAACATCGCGAACATCCCATCATCATTCTCACTCGACAGCGATAATTCCGCACTTCAGGGAGAAGTTGAGCGAAATATTCCTCCTGTGTTGAGCTATTCCTGCCGAAACTGGGATTACCACCTCTCTGTAGCTGGATGCTCTAATTCGGGTCCTCTCTGTGGGACCCTGTCTGATTTCCTTCAACTTCGGGTGCTGTTCTGGATTGAGGCAATGAATCTGCTGGGATCACGCGGCCTGTGTGATCCAATGCTTCGAACGGCACATAACTGGGCTATAAAGGTGAGCGTCATGACGACGATGGCATAATTTATGATTCTTACCTCATTGGTTAGCATGAGTATGACTCATTAGCAGAAGACTTCGGCGAGGCCGCGTCTTTTGCACTATATTTCTGCGGAAGTGCGGCATCATTGTCGACACCTCACCTTTATATCTCTGGGCTGGCGACATGGCCGCGGAATTCGAAACTCACTTTGGGATGGAAGAGCCACTTTCCTGGAATTCCGGGTTTTACCAATGCTCTAGTGGGTAGGTCAGTATTGACCCTCAGGCTGGGAAGTGGCGTGAATGCTGTTGCTTGCTCGAGCGACGGCAGACGGATTGTCTCTGGCTCGGATGACCAATCGGTACGGGTATGGGATGCATTGACAGGCGAGGTGTTGAATGTACTCAAGGACCACACGGACTCGGTTAAATCAGTCGCATTTTCGAGCGATGGCAGACTGATTGTCTCTGGCTCGAGTGACAGATCGGTACGGGTGTGGGATGCATCAACGGGCGAGGTGCTGAATGTGATTGAGGGCCACACCAACTGCGTTAACTCAGTCGCATTTTCGAGCGATAGCAGACAGATCGTCTCTGGCTTGGGTGATGCATTGGTACGGGTGTGGGATGCATCGACGGGCGAGGTGCTGAGTGTGCTTAAGGGCCACACTGAATGGGTTAACTCAGTCGCATGCTCGAGCGATGGCAGACGGATTGTCTCTGGCTCGGGTGACCAATCGGTACGGGTGTGGGATGCATCGATGGGCGAGGTGCTGGATGTGTTCGAGTTTGACCGATCCGACTGGGTTAACTCAGTCGCATTTTCGAGCGATAGCAGACAGATCGTCTCTGGCTTGGGTGATGCATTGGTACGGGTGTGGGACGCATCGACGGGCGAGGTGCTGAATGTGCTTGAGGGCCATCTTGGTTCGGTTCAGTCGGTCGCATTTTCAAGCGATGGCAGACGGATTGTCTCTGGCTCGTTTGACAGCTCGGTACGGGTGTGGGATGCATCGACGGGCGAGTTGCTGGGTGTTCTTGAGGGTCATAGCTCCTGGGTCAACTCGGTCGCATTTTCGAGCGATGGCAGACAGATTGTCTCTGGCTCGGATGACAAATCGGTACGGGTGTTGCTTGAGGGCCACACTGAATTGTTTGGATCGGTCGCATTTTCAAGCGATGGCAGATGGATTGCTTCTGGCTCGGACAAATTGGTACGGGTGTGGGATGCATCGATGGGCGAGGTGCTGAATGTGCTGGAGGGCCACACTGAATTGGTTATCTCAGTCGCATTTTCGAGCGATGGGAGACGAATTGTCTCTGGCTCGGAGGACAGATCGGTGCGGGTGTGGGATGCATTGAGGGGCGGAGTGCTGAGTGTACTTGAGAGCCACACGGACTCGGTTAACTCAGTCGCATTTTCGAGCAATGGTAGACGGATCGTCTCTGGTTCGGATGACAAAACGGTAAGGGTGTGGGATGCATCCACCGTCCACGGACGAGGTGTTGAATGTGCGCGAGGGCCACATTAACTCAGCATTTTCGAGTGATGGACGAATTTTTTCTCGGTTGGGTGATGAGTCAGTGCAATTTCCCTCCTACATTAGGGAGAAATCTGTGGACTCTACTGGCCTTCTCTCACACAGTGGATGGCTTCCCTCTCCGGCTGGAGAAGGCTATCTCATGTTTGTGCCACTTGATGCACTGCTGCCCGACTCAGCTAATATTCTCACCATTCCACACTCCCGAGCTTCCTCTGTTGATTTCACTGGGGTTAACCTTGGCCCTCAATGGCAAAGTTGTTATAGGAGTCTGTAGAGATTTCAGAGCATGTAGACGTTCGCGATGAATAAAACTCTAGCTTTCTGAATGTTGTATTGAAACTGAGGGTTTCGCATAATCTGTGATTTATTATTTCGGGTATTATGTCTCGTTGATTTACAAGTACACTCAAGAATCCTGAATCGCCTTCTGTTGGGCTACGAAGGTAGTAGATGCTGCTGGGCATCCAATCCCAGCCCCACGAAGGTTTTGCAATGTGACGATAGCAGTCTGAATACGGGCCAACTTTGACTCCTTGTCATCGCCGGTAGGGAAGGTAACACGGATGACAGTATTATTGAGAACGTGGCCAGCATTAACATTGGCACTCAAATCCTGATTTGTGAAAATTGAAAGGTTAGGAATCTGAGGTCAACGGGGAAAAGGTGAAAAGCTTGCCTTGATGAAACCTGCCCGATCAGGAGGGCAGAAACAAGGAACTTTGATAACTTTTCCTGCTGCGTTTGTAATCCCATCGCAATCGCCTGTGCCAGTAGGGTTCAGACCAGCCTGGTGACCAAACTCTGGAACAAGGTCCGGGTCGACATCATTGGAAGGAGGTTTGGGAGTAGGAGATGACTGAGAAAGACGTGCAAGACCAGTAGGGGTAGATGAAGGGGGTGAAGGTGAAGGGCTCGGAGAGGAAGGAGGAACTCCCTGGGTATCTGTACCAGTGAGGATGGCCTTGAGTTGCGCGCTGAACGTGGTCGATGCTGCGGGACATCCGACTCCGGGGCCACGAAGATTTTGGAGCGTCACGATGGCAGCAACTATACGGGCGGCCTTGGAGTCTTTGTCGTCTCCTGTTGGGAAGGAAACGGTAATCCCTGAATTATTCACGGCATGACCTGCATTGACATTGGCGTTTAGAGCCTATGGATGAGAAATTAGATTTTGAACACTCAGTACTCAGTGCACAGTGCTCACCTTTATAAAATCCGCTACAGGAGGAGGGCAGAAACAAGGAACTTTTATTACTTTGCCTGCGTCATTGGTGATTCCATCACAGCCCTCTTGGGTGGGATTCAATCCTGCCTGGTGGCCAAAGTCGGGTACGAGCGATGGGTCGACATCTCTCTTCACGATGGGAAAGCTCGGCGCGGCCGATATCAAAACAACATTAAGAGAAAGAAGGAGAGTATGTATGAACTTCAAGTTCATGGTTTTGGTTGGGCCAAATGGAAACCAACTTTAGAAGGGAAGGATTAAAGGAAAAAATTGGAAATTTAAAAGAAACGACACTGTCGAATAAGCAAGGAAGAAGAGAGTCGGTTGGGAAAGCAACGTCCCATTGTTCTTTTTTTATACTTCATTGCCAGGATTCTCATGATTGCTGATGCATGCAGATGCCCGTATGGCCAAGATGATGATCATGATGGGAGTTGGGGTGCCACTTAGAGTTACAAAAAACTGTAGAGACGTTGACAGTCAAATGGTTTGTCAATACGGCCGCCCTAAGCTACGGGCCGACCTAGTGGCAACCTTGAGTAACATGAAGACCCGAGATAGGTCAAATGACAGCTTTTTGTAGAGAGAGAGAGATCTCTCAAAACTGGTCAGGATTGGAAGTGTACGATTTCAGCGCTCAGCGTTTGAGCAATGCCAGAATGTTTTGTAGGAACGTTCACTAACTAACGGCCCGGGGAACACCGTGATTCCGGAGTGTCGGGCCGTCTGACGCCCAATCAACCTTCTCAACCACCGTGACTGGCAGAAGCTTTTCGAGAGATCAGAAAGGATGAGCAAGACACTCAGCAACGGCGTTCTAAGCCTGCGTTTTATGCAAAATGCCCAACGCGCAAAGCAACTTAAGGAAGTAGAACTTCAACGAGCCGAAGTCGTCGACGAGGGAAAATGGGAAGTCAGTCAAGCCGTACGAGATGCTTGGGGCCTCACAAAGGAGAAAAACGAGGATCGGTGAGTTTAAATAACATTCCGAGGATTATGTGGGTCTGATTTTGAACGAATTTCAGAGACCCGGATGTACATGAGGCGTCGTATCTGCCATTTCTTTACCCTCTTTCAGACGATGGTAGTTCGGAAGACCAATCACAAATAACGTCTGGACGAAGAGTGTTCAAACATACAAATTTGGATGTGGTCAGTTTGTGGTGAATTCATTATAACCATTCCAAATCATTCTCGTACGCGAACTCTGACGAAAAGTCATCCTCCAAATTTTGTTTAGCCCAACGATAACAGCGAAGTTACACATGGAAAAGATGTCCTTCCTGCTTCTACGTCGAATGATTCCCCGAAACCTTCAAAAGGCCGCATTCACGCACATCCACACCCTGTGTCTATCTCAAGTTTGAGTAAGGGCAGGACGACACTTCTGAAAGGCTTCGATCATTTGAGTGGGAATGGACATGACGAATCGAAACCTCGCAACCCAAAAGGCAAAGAAATCCGAACACCAAGACCGACAGCCAGGGACTTGATATTTGACAGTGGAAACGTAGGGGTGGACTTACGAGATCAGACATCAACAAAGGCAGCTCCGCCAGTGTTTATAAAACCTGCTGGTGTCGATGATCCAAAGGGATTCGGGGAGGCTGCCTCGTCCGCTGAAAAGATCCCTTCAGAGGCACCAATTATCGACGGCGCAAGACAAAAATCGAAGAAAACCAAACGCGAGCGTGATCAAGATGAAGTAGATGATGACGGGGAACCTGTGGAAAAGAAATCGAAGAAGAAAAAGAAGAGTTCTGCGTCTCGTGGATGAACCAGCAAAGTCTTTGCTTGTCAGGTTTTTGTTTTTTACACTTCAATTGACACCGAACTCAGTGCTACGTTTGCAGTGCATTACCCTGTACTGAACTATTTTTGTCGTTAAAGGACATGTTTTCTGGCCGTTTTGAATACCAGTTATGCACGTTTGCAATCTGCAATCTATATCATGACAGATACATACAGCATCGGAACAATCCAATCTAATCTAGCTTATTTCTTGGCTCCCAGACCTAGTTTCGTAGTTTTGATGACAGCAGTCAAAGGGGCCTCAAGGCCGTTCGTCGATGCACCAATACGATCACCTTCCGACCATCCCATCATCGCCAACAACTTGAAACCAACGTTGGATTTGTCCAGTTTCGGAGCGGCCATCCCAACTACATCCCCTTCTCTGTGCCTTGGCACCTTCCACACACCTTCACCTTTCGCTCCACTACGTCTGAGGATCCTTGCTATCTTCCCCTCATTCACTTGAATATTTGTCTTCGTCGTCTTGGCCAAAGTTATATACCTTGCATCTCCTTTGCCTTTACTGACACTCTTCAGATTGAACACAGCAGCGATCTCGTGTGTGTTTTTCCTTGTCTCCTTGTCGGTAGGAGGAAGCGACATTGAAGACGGCCCCCCCAAATCGGATATAAACCGTCGAATGTTTTGAACAAGTGTCGTCATGTCGATCACTCTGTTAGGGGTAGCAATAATGGTTGGCTCGATGGCGGCGGCAGTGAACATGGCTTTTCGACCCTTTTTCTCATTGGAAAGAAGGTCGGTGGCTCGTTCCAGTTCTCGAGCTCTTTTCCGTTCAGCCTTCTTCAACCGATCTATTTCGTATTGTATACTCAGTTCCGGTGGTATACCCATGTTCTTGTCCCTCCTCCATCCTACAAAGGAGAATGATATGAACTGGCGCCCATGATAAAATTTTAAGATACACACTGGAAGACCAATTCGGATCTTCGTTGTCACTACCCATGGAAGTAAACAATTTCTGCTTGTGCTTTCGATCCTTAGTGGTGAGAAGGTTGTCCTCTTTGGCCAACATATCCTGTGGCATTGATAGTAAGTACAGAAACAATGAAATTGCTTGGAGCGCACATCAATATCCCGGATGAAAGCCTCATCTAGGTCAGCCAAGGACAAATTCCGTTCCAATATATCATCTTCAACGTCCGGGTCCCCTTTGACAGTTTTTGTCATCGACCGGAGACGATCCAACTTAAACCGGAAGCTATTGTCTTCATAGTTGTCGTCGTCGTCGTCGTCGGCACTTTCACCGAGATCGTCTGTTTCTTCGTCGTCATCTCTGTCAGGGTTGCCCAGATCCTCATCTCGGATGAATTTAGCTTCTTCGATCCTCAATGCTTCCTCTTCCTCCTCGTCCGCTGTTTCCTCATCGACTTCACTGCTACTTGACCCCTTAAGTGCTACGTCCCTATCGCCCTCATCCTCCATCCTCATAATTTCCTCGCACTCAATATCATCCATCGTAACATGTCTTTCCGCATCAGGGCCTGTAAGGCCTCTCGCAAACCGCTGCAATGTCGCTATATCGATGTCGATGTCAACTTCCATCCCATGACCATTGTCAATGTCATCGCTAGCCTGATTCAATCCCTTTCCCTTCTCCAACATCCCCAGAACCCTCTTCATATCTATATCCAGTTCTGACTCTGGCTCTTCCGCCACAACCTCCTTGCCAACATCAACTACATTCTCACCACCATCGTCCGTTGTCTCCCCCCACTCAATATCCGAATCTCCCTTCCTTCTTTCATTGTATCGCTCATCTCGTTCTCCATCAAGTCTGCGCAACAAATCCTCTTCTCGCATAGTACCAAAGGCACTGAATGGGGTTCGAGGTGATCCCTTCTTTGCCCGACTAAGTTTACTCTTCCACAACTTTGCTTGCCTGGGAGTCGTGATGGGAGGTAAACGTAAACGAGTAGTAGTCGTGGCAGCGCTCGTTTCTTTCGCTGCATTCGTAGTCTCTACCGTATCGGGTAATGTTGACTTGCCATTAGTGATAGATGTGAAAGAAGCTGGTTCTGTTGTTGTAACTGTCATCGGAGACATGGATGAAACTGGTTCTTCCCCCACTATTGAAATAGTGGATTTCGGCTGCGAATGAGATCCTGACGTCGGAAGGGCACCATGACGCTCGTAGGTAGAAAAACCCCAATGTTCGTTGGTAGTCAAAATTTCTCTGGAACTTTCTGTGAAGTCTGTGTCCCGACCGCACATTCTAAACGTGTTCCGTGGATGCGGTGCTTCATACACGATGATATCATCATCACCACCAGGTAAGTACGAGGAGGAAGGTTGTTGACTAGTGGGGAATTCCATTCCGCTCGGGACATTCCTCGGTTGTGTATCCACGTAGAATAGATGGTTGCCGTTTATCCCGATCCCATTTTGCACCGACAGCAGCTTGTCTGCCATCTTTGTGCGAGACTCGATTTCTGTTGGTAGAGGTCGTGACTTTTGATTTGCATTTCGAGTGGTAAGCCCTCCACGAACAGTCGGATTTTCCACTTGTACCACTTGTGTTTTGCATTTCGGAATCGCCGTT
>Ga0307507_10011264_pt1 | contig 11335 bp, 10 predicted proteins | sample 7_EM_MG_FD_207223 | JGI IMG/M metagenome (GOLD analysis project Ga0307507, IMG submission 207223) | Populus trichocarpa ectomycorrhiza microbial communities from riparian zone in the Pacific Northwest, United States - 7_EM | ecosystem: Host-associated > Plants > Roots > Unclassified | place...
AAACCATTTACTCAACAATATTTGTAATCAAAGATTAAAACTTTTTGTCTGAGGGGGGAAAAGATTGCAACTTATTTAATCATTACAACAATTTTTTCTAACAACATTTTTCAAATTAATGGGATGCTTAATATAAAGTGATCCTTTACATAAGACATTATCTTAGACTATCAGTTAGTTTCTTTTAGAATTAGAATATTTAATATGGGACTTTAGCATCACTGTCGTATCAAAGATTTATTAAATACAACAATTCCAAATACCAGATAAGTACATTAACAAAGCCTCACAAATTATCAAATGTAAATAATAAAAATAAAAATAAAAATAAATATATTTTTAGTACACATCGGGATTACAACGTCCACCAGGAGAATTTCCCTGCAAAGCCTGATTCAAATGCACTGACAAAGCATAATTATTAACTTCAAGCATCCGAACCTTCTCCTGATAATGTTCGACCATCTCCTTGAACTGCTTCAATTCTTTCTCCTTCTCTTCCCCTTCCTTCAGCATCTCATGCTGTATCACCACAGCGCGCTTCAGCACTCCATTCTCCTGGCACAAAGCTTCAAACCTTTCCTTCAACGCATGATTCTCTGTTTCAAAACCCCTCGCCGCCTCTTCGGTCACCTGATCGCTAATAACTTTCTGCAGCATCTCAAGAACTCTCCCTGCGCGTGATTTTGCGTCGTCCACGCTTGTTGCGCTCGTCATCTCTTTCACTAGCAGGTCCACCCATTGTTCACCACTAGCAGGAACAGGATTTTTGGGAACTGGGTTTTCTTTTGGAGGTGGTTGTGTTGGCCGGATGCCAGGCGGAGAGGTGCAGCGGATACGTTTTAGAAGCGGGATGGAGGAGATTTCGTCTTCGAAGAAGTATGATCTTTTGGTACCACAGACTGCAGCAGAAGCCATTGATCGAAGGATTAAAGAATCGCAAATTAGTTTTGTGTAACAGAGAGAAATAGGGGTTTTGTGTTTGGCGGAGAGGGAAGGGAGATTTGGTTTCGGGGGCAAGTCAGGGACTTTATATAGAGAGGAGATTCCTTCAGGGAGAAGGAGATGTAACCGCCAATGTTTTTATTGTGTACATATAAATCTTTAATTTTGTAAATTCAATTATTTTTCCAATATGTAATTTCTTTTATTTATTTTTCCCATTTCTTTTATATTTTAAATAAATTAAAATAATTATTCTATTTTATTTATAAAAAAAATTAATATCACCAATCAAAATAATTTTTAAAAAAAATAATTAAAAAAATAATTTTTAAAAAAACACCATTTAAAACTCAATTCCAAATGGCCTATAAATCATGTATTAGGTCTAGTTAAAAATAAGTTAAATTATTTAAAATGATTTTTGAACAAAGAAGTTGTTAAGATTTCTTTTTAAAAAAGTAGTATTGATAAGAATATTGTTCATTTCTTTTTCTTTTGAATTAAACAAAGAAATATTTTCCTCTTTTTACTTTTGGAAAAAATCTAGCAAGACCGAATTTTCGCGGAAAGGAGAAATAGTTAACTAGAAAACAAAATCTAAAGTCTCAAGAGGGTTATGGCTTGAAGACGGCCACAAGGACAAAAGACAGTAGCCACATAAATGATGGAACACAACCCCAGATATTTAAGTGCTGCTTTTGGTCTTTCCAAAATGTGATTTGCTTCTTAAAATCCAGAGTTTTTAAAGAATTAGTTTGTTTCAATGTCTTCTTCATCATGTTCTTTGTCACCTTCATTAAGGTCAAGGCTATTCAATTCCTCTGCTACAAGGTTTCTTGTACCACCAGCAAGACTAAATCAGTGCAGTAAGTTTATTTTGTTTTAAAATGTTCATTTCGTTTCTGGGTTTTTATTGAATTCCTCTTTCTCTCTTTCTTTTGGCTTGAAGGAAGCAGATGTGAAATGAACAGGAGAAGTTTTGCTTTCAGAGGAATTCTGGCTTCTGGGGTTTCAATCACGGGCTCTTCTTTAGCCACAGAGCCTACTCAAGGTCAGTTTTATTTTTTTACCATCCAGCTGTGCTTGCTTAAGTATAAAGTTTTTTTTTTTTTTTTGTGTCTTCTTTTCTTTGGGGATAGGGATGGAGAGATTGCCATTCAAGCCTGAGGGATATAATTTTTGGACATGGCGGGGTCACAAAATACATTATGTGGTACAAGGAGAAGGGCTTCCTATTGTTCTCATTCATGGTTTTGGTGCTTCTTCATATCATTGGAGGTATTTTATTCTTAGATTCTATCATCTGTTTTAAGGAATGAGACCCATCTTTCCCCGATGCTCTTTTGGAGAACATTTAGTTAAGGAAACAAGCAAAGTTTTGTGTATCTAGTCAAGAGATGCTAATGCTGTTTTAATTTATGTTTATCATGATCGATCATTTGGTGGAAACAAAACTCAATCAGACAATGGATTTTGTTTTAAAGCATGTGATCTCTTCTTTTTTTTCTGAATCCTATCTTTTTTGCATTATAGTTGTTGCTAATTGAAAATTAGAAGAATAATGCTGCTATTGTATCAAATGGTTGTGAATTTTGTCCGGGCTGAGAAGCAATGGATGTTTGTTTACATATTTATTCCTTGGTTATAGTGAAAGTCTTGTTCTACCTGACAAAGTTATCATCTTTGCAATGTCCTCAGATACAACATACCTGAATTGGCCAAAAAGTATAAGGTTTATGCAGTAGACTTGCTGGGGTTTGGATGGAGTGAGAAAGCACTTATTGAGTATGATGCCATGGTGTGGAGGGATCAAGTAGTGGATTTCTTGAAGGAGATAGTGAAAGAGCCAGCTGTTTTAGTAGGAAACAGGTATAGCAAATAAAATGCACTGTTTTTTTATTATATTGTCTATTTGAGTGTATGTGATTAAAACATGTATTGTGGAAGGAAAATGTTTATTTTCTCTATGTTTTTGGCTTTATATAACTCGTGGTGAATTTTCAGCCTTGGAGGCTTTACTGCTTTGGTTGCAGCAGTGGGCTTTCCTGATCAAGTTGTTGGGCTTGCACTACTAAATTCTGCTGGTCAGTTTGGGAATCCAAATGAAAAAATGGATGAGCCTGAGGAATCAATCTTGCAGAAATTTGTATTGAAGCCCCTGAAGGAAGTTTTCCAGCGTGTAGTTCTTGGATTTTTGTTTTGGCAAGCAAAGCAGCCAGCTCGCATTGAATCTGTTCTAAAGAGTGTAAGTTTCTTGCTCCTTGATTTGTTAACTAGCACTTCTCATTTAAAGGCATATGAGCAAAATTATGAGTGCTAAATTGTTTGTATCACCGAGCAGGAGCACTGTTGTATATCCATGATCACTGCCTTGCTGCCTGAAAATGATTTTGAAATGTGCTTATATTAAATCATGGAATGGATAAATTTGCATCCTTATGAATTTTGATTACCATGTAGAACACCAACTAGTAGGATTACCTGCCGTTTCATCGAGGCCAAATTCCCGAGGTTTGTAAACTTTGTTATAGCACTGCTAAGATTGTCTCCTGCCTTCAACTTGAACTGAGATAGAGTTTTATTTTCTCTTTTGTGTTTCCTTTTAACAAGTATGGTGGATCTGGTTTTTATGATTTTTGAAGTGGTTGCTCCTTCTAGGGATGTCAACCAAGGCGCCAACCGCGCCTATTAGATCTTTATCCATCCCTGTCAGTTATACGATACACATGGATGGATTTTGAAAAATTTGAGCCTCCAAACATGTCCATACTAACGTAGTATGTCACTTTTGACTACTCAAATCATCGTATTCTCTAACGTGCATGCTATTCTTGCTAATTTTATGATTTCGCTTCGCAGGTTTATATAAATACCTCTAATGTAGACGACTACCTTGTGGAATCAATTACCATGCCAGCAGCTGATCCAAACGCTGGAGAAGTTTATTATAGGTGCATATACGAGTCTAACGTCCTTTTATTAAATAAAATATCCACTTTGGTTTCGAAATTATATTTTAAAAACATTTCCTTGCTGACTATTAGCAATTACATTTGCAAGACAAGTCCTATAGATGCCGGAGCCAATGCTTAATTTTAACTTAAAATTGCTCTTTGACTATTTTCTCAACTACTATCAACGTTCTTCTTTCTTCAGATTGATGACTCGATTCATGCTGAATCAAAGCAAGTACACGTTAAACAGTGCATTGAGTGAACTTAGATGCCCACTGCTATTGCTCTGGGGTGACTTAGACCCATGGGTAGGTCCTGCAAAGGCCAATCGAATCAAAGAGTTCTACCCAAATTCAACTCTTGTAAACTTAAAGGCTGGTCACTGCCCGCACGATGAAGTTCCAGAGCTTGTTAATAAATCCTTAATGGATTGGTTGTCATCTCTAAAACCTGAAGCCTCCCTTCAGACATTGTAAAAGTAACAAATTTTGCAGCCCCAGTTCTAACATCTGCTTCAAGCTAGTACTTGTAATGTAATTATACTTTCATTAATCAAAGTTCCTGATTAAAGCTGACTTTATGTGTGAAGTTCATAGGACTTGGTTTTTACAGGCTGGTTTGGATAACAAACAGAGTCAATACCATAACATGTTCGAGCAAGCTGTTACTTAAGCTACTCTTTAATTGTTTTCTCCTGCAAGTAAATGAGTGGGATCCTATGGCCTAGAAAAAATCGTTGATAATTCAAATCATGCTTAAACATCATAATATGTTGTGGCAAAAACCAGAAACATTGGATTCCCATTTATCACCAGCTACAGCACATTGTGTCCTCTGATAACTCGAGGGATAAAACAAAATCACTCTTTGCTTTACCTAGTTTCTAGGGATAGGAGTGAAGATGAGACAACAAAAAAAAAGCCATTTGGTTACTGCATCTGATAGTGAAGTGCATTGTACAGTTTCCCAATGCCAGAATTCTGACAGGTAGTTATGGATAAGGAGAATGATCCAAATTGATGTGACAATAATGGGTTAAGTTTGTGCAGGTAAAACCAAAGATAACTTTCATCACTTTCATCAATTAATCCAAGCAGAATTAACCTGATGGAGATTCATCAGAAAATAGAGAATATGTTTCGACATATTATCAGTATCATTCAGATTCTCCATTGTGAGACACAACCCTATATCCAAAAACGTCCAGGTTTAGAAACATTTCCTCATGTTTTCTTTATTTTTGAATGGTGTTTTAAGTTGAAGTATTTCGAAGTACAAACTAGTTCAATTAGCAAAATGTTGTTGCATTCTTAAGGAAATCCTAAAAGAGTATGTGAAATAAGCGAAGGGTGGAGGTTGCAGAATTGAAATGGATTTGAATTTTGTTTCCTATTCTAGACAAAGAAAATTCTGCTATTTCAGCAGGTCAAGTCCACGCTCCTTCCAGAGATCCATAATTCTTCTCGTCCAGCAGCCAGCCACAGACTAAAATGACAAAAGATAAAGAGGACAAAAGGGCAAAACATGCTGGTTGGCAAGCTTAGATTTTACAGGAAGCAAAACAAAAGATCCTAGGGTGTAAATTGCTCGAAAAAACCTGAAACAGAACGCCACTAAGCATTGTCGTTACCGATGTTTCAGCTTTGCAATCATCGTATTTTAAACTGAAGCATCTTTCTGCATTCCTTAGTTTCGGTCTCCTCCTTAGATTCCATACCTTTTTATTTACCTCAGCATCGAAATTCTTCTTGTTCTTAGGAATCTCACACTTTTCTTGATTCCTACACTTTCCCAAGGCTATTTGGAAGAGAGACATTTTCTCCTCATTTTTTTTTTCAATCTGAAAGCTCCTGAATTCTTACTCGAATACTGGGCTCAATGGAGAATGGTTCGACTCGATATAGAGCCCCTCATCCTCAACTTGTTAATGTCCTGAAGCAAAGGCGAAGCGGTTACGAGCCATCAGATACAGAAACTGATTGGCAAGACAGTCCAATGCGTGATCGAAATAACAAAAATGGAGCTTTTGGTTCTGGGAGTCCAATTCAGTTGGATTTACCAAGAAACATCAGCCCTTTGAAGAACAGCAGGAGACATTCTTCAAGATATGATGATTATTCTACAAAGGACTCTGTTTCCAGTCCGCCTCGAAGGAGGCGCAGCAGCAAGTCACCCTACAAGACACAAAGAGACGATGATGGCGCTGAACCTATGCCAAATCAGAGAAATGCCAATCCCATGTTGAGAACTGATTCCGGAAGACAAGTTCCCCCCTTTAAGGAACAGAGAGATGAGGGTGGTGCTGTTTCACCAGAATCCAGCCAGAGAAATGTTAGTCCCTTGACAAAACCAGACCAGAGAAGACAAGCTTCTCCGTACAAGGTGAAAAGAGAGGATCGTGGTGCTGTTTCACCCAAATTCAGTAAGAGAAATGTTAGTCCCTTGTCAAAACCAGAACAGGGAAGACAAATTTCTCCTTATAAACCCCAGAGGAAAAATCAAAGAACGCCTACTAGAGAAGAAAGGAGCACTCACTCGCAATTTGACGAAGACAGTAGATTAAGTGAGAGACTAAACGCTAGTCGTAGGAAGACAACTGCACCAAGACAAAGGACCTGGGGCAAGGAACAGGAAAACAGCCATGGTCATAAAGAGCAAAAAGGGGGAAGAAGCCCATCGCCTTTGTCAAGGAGTATGATCCGTAGACAAAGGGAAAGGGAAGTTTCTCATACAAAAGCACCTTCTGTTGGTGAACTGAATGAGATAGTTGCTAACATCAAGCTTTCTAAAGGTTCTATGCTTAATGCTACGAATTTTGGAAGCACGGAATCTATTCCACCTGGTGATATCTTCTTTTCTGTCGACCAGACAGCCTTGGCGATGCAGAAGAATGCCATAGTAAAGGACAACAATGTAACCAATTTGTACCCAAGGCCCACAATGTTTCCCCACATGGATTCTGCTCTTCTTCAGCGTAATAAAGCAAATGCTAATATCAATCATAACTCACGGAGAACTTCGACAACAACTTCTGGTTCACGAATGACTATGACTTCCGCCTCTTCAGCAAGTAGGCGGAGTAGTAGCAAGCTTACCAGTGACGATAGTAAGATGAGTGATGCAAGAGGTAGAACAAGTGGAAGCTTGAAAAAGTTCACAGCAAATAGAAAGAAGAAGCAATCAGAAGCTTGGTTTTCATGTGTGAGGAAGGGGCCGTGCAAGACCTCAAAATCACCTGAAAAAAAACGTTTTGATGAAACATCATTCATTGAGAAGGCGTTTGTGGTTGAGAGCTTGAGACAGTTTTGGGCCGATAAGCATCAACCTGATTCATTTAACGGATTTACATGCCACAAACATGAAGCTCAAATTCTCAGTCAACTAGTAAGCTATTTCAAGATTGAGTGCCAATTTTTTCCTCTTATCTGCTCAACTCTAGATAAATACTTAGGCTTCTGCAAACTGCTTTATCAACTATTTCATGTCATTCAATGTTCCTAGTCTATTCTGCCAGCAGGCCTTATTAACACACTCCATGTATAACCATAGGTATCACATGACAGCATTCCTCACATTTTGTTGAAAGGACCACCCGGTTCTGGTAAAAAAGCGCTAGCACTGGCTCTGATTGGCGAAATATTTGGTGATGCATGTTGGAATGTATGTCCTTGGTTATCAGATGCAATAACATTAATGATCTTTCTCTCTTGATCAGTACTTTTGGATGCTTAAGATAACTTAATTCACTTTTTTCTTGCAGAAAACACATGATTTAAGATATTTCCAGGTTCAGGTATACGAGTATTCTTACAGATTTGTCATCTCATCTTCTTGAAGTCTTTGAGATATCAGCAGAACTGAGATTTTTTAAAAGCTCAATATCTCTTTATTATTATTTAATTTTAAAAAAAAACGTTGGCGGAATATTGAAGATTCATCGGTTATATGTAACTTCTTTTCAACTTTTGGAGAACTTTGGGATCCAATGTTTTACACTTTCTTGTGAAACAGGAACAAAGGGCAGCAGCACAAGTAGCAATTTCAATAGCATCCAGTGCTCACCATGTAGAGATCAATGTAAATTCGGAACCAAATGCTAAATATGCATTAATGGGTTTAGTGAAGGAAATAAGCAACACTTATGCTATTAACCCTGAAGTTAGCGAGGCCAATTTTAAGCCAGACTATAAAGGTGAACTCTTTAAACATGAGCATGATTGCCTTCCTGATGAACCGTTCCACTCATTCACTTGAATCTAACACTTATGTGTTCTTTATTCCAGTATTAATTCTTTATGAGGTTGACAAAGCACCAGAGAACATACAGCATTTGATAAAATGGATCATGGACTGTTACACAGATTCTTGTAAGCTCATACTCTGCTGTGAAGATGATTCAGACATCCTAGAAACCGTAAAAAATAGCTGCAAAGTCTTAAAAGTCGATGCTCCTGTAACCCACGAGGTAAGAATGTTCCTATTAGAATCAGTGTATTCACTGCTTGGACGAAATAATGGTATATAAATACAGTGCAAAGTTTAAAACTAAGATTTTTAAGCCCCCTTAGTCATGGCCTTGATCAATACTTGAAATGTGACCTTGGTCCTACTGAATTAGTCTTGCTCAAATTAGACCTTAATGAAAAATCTATCTTAACTCTCATTTCTTGATTCAACTTCTTTCCCAGATCATGGAAGTTCTCATCCAAATTGCAAGGAAAGAAGAGTTTGATCTACCGATGAACTTTGCTTCTAAGATCGCTGCCAAATCGAAGCAGAACCTGAGAAAAGCAATCATGGCTCTTGAAGCCTGCAAAGCACACAAGTAAGGATTTGAACAAATGGACATACTCAACTTCCAATAAATATGGATCAAAAGATGGCACTGATAATTAGTAATTACCAATAAACAATTTTTATGGCAATCTTCTTCTGCAGCTATCCTTTTTCTGATGATCAGCCAATTCCATTTGGATGGGAAGAGGTTTTGGTTGAACTTGCAACAGAAATCCTGAATGATCCCTCACCTAATAAGTACGTCTTCTTTTCTTTTGTTCTATTTTCCTTTCTTATTTGAAAATGGTGAGGAGAATCACTGTAGGTGTGTGGAAGAATTGTTTTGGATGAAAATCTAACTGGGTAGCAATCAGATATTACCATACTCGGTTTTTCCTGATAAAACACTAATGATCATGTCTTTCATTTATGGATTTCACAGGCTATTTTCTGTACGGGGAAAGTTTCAAAAGCTTCTCGTGGATTTTGTTCACCCCAAACTCATTCTCCTGGTGATGCATTTGATATCTCTCAGCTTTCATTTCATGATTACTACCAATAGTTTTCTTTTACAACAAGTAAACGATTCCGATAGAGCTGCATTTCCAACTGACAGAAATTGGTAGAGCTATTCTTGAAGGGAGTGGAGGCTAATTCAAAACGGGAGCTTTATTATTGGCATGCTTATTATGTAAGTTCTCTCTTACCCCTTTTCTTGTCCTTTATCTTTTAGTTTCCAGCCAAGTGGAGTGGTGTCCTCAGGCTTGCTTTGGTGCACCAAGACAAAGTCCAACTTTGTAGTACGGTCTTGTCAGCAAACTGAACAAAAAGCAGCTATTGTTTATAGGATAAGAGGCTCCCTACAGGAACAACTGCTCTGCTCAAACTGGAAGGTAAAATGGACAAACCAATCTAACAGAATAATCATTACTAGTTATACACGCAAAAAGATTCTGCAAGTCATCGAAGCAATGATGCTTAGCATCATTTTCAACTCGATATCCAAATGAAAATATATGCTCTAAGCACTTGGATAGTTCATAGCCTGATCATGCACTTATTCTGCAGAATTTGTGGCCAAATTCATTAGCATGTACAGGAAGAGCTCTGGCAATAGTCAGTACGTGCAGTGAAGCTGGTTTTTGAAAGTCCTTAGCCACATACTCATGTGCCCTATTAAGGTGCCGCTGTTATGGATGCTAATGCTACTTGAAGTTCAGATCTTCTGCCCCCGATGGATTAGCCCCTCCAAATACATTGCTTTATTTTGCTTGATTATAACATGAAAGAACACCAATTTCTGTACACAATGTCTGTTGTGTGTATTGGTTTGATAAAAGATGATCCAGAAGAACTGCTTGATAATCATGCAGCAATCATCCCTGGACAATGGTTGTACAAGTGCCTCAAAAAGGTAAGGGTATAAAAAAAAATAAGCATTTACAAAGCCAAGGATTGCCATTTTATTAAGCTTTTACCTGAGAATCCCTGGCCAGAAATGGGCACTTTATCTCCATAAAAAAGGTCCAAGAAATTCAGTAGCGCATCAAGGAGTGCTGTCTGTTAACAAATGAAACCTCTCAAAGTTAAAGTGTCATTAGAATCAGTCCCTATCTTTCATATTTATGGTGGTTTGCCAGCTTTTAGTGGCTATATCTTTACAAGAAAGCACTCCCATACAATTTAAAAATATAAAAAAAAATCAAACAAAAAAAATAAAACTTTACCTATTCCTTTTTAAAATGCAATACCGAATAGTGCTTAAGAAGCTTATTAAATTGCGGGCACTGATTTTTTTTCATTCTTTATTTCCTTCAAGAGTTGTAAAACTCTGGATGTCAGAAACTCCAAAAAGATTTCAGAGTTTGGCTGACAATGGATATTTGATGGAATGAGTATTTTTTTTTCATTGCAACATTAGAATTAATTGTCATGTAAAAAAAATTTAAATTAATATTTTTAAAATATTTTTAGATGATTTTGATATATGAATATTAAAATTTTAAAAAATAAAAATAATTGTTTGATGCATTTCCGAGTAAAAAACACTTTATAAAATAACTATTACTATACTTTCAAATACTTTTTATTATTTTTTTATTTAATTTTTACTTTGATTTTGTATATGTTAAATCTATATTTGTTTTATTCGAAAGTAATTAGTAACAATATTCAATTTTAAAATAACAAACCTTATTACCATTGCAGAAGCTAGCAAACACTTTATAAAGTAACTTTAATTATTTTAAAAAATTATTATTTTAAAAAATTATTTTAATACATTTTAGAGTAAAAAATACTTTATAAAATAACTGTTGTGATACTTTCAAATACTATTTTAATATTTTTTTATTTAATTTTTACTTTCATTTTGTATATGTGAAATCTATATTTGTTTTATTAAGTAATTAGTAACATTATCCAATTTTAAAATAGCAAACCTTATTACCATTACAAAAACTACAAAAGCTAGCTTGATTATTACAACAATTTAATTGTTTAGAGTTCGAATAAAATAATTTATTGATAACACACAATGTTCTAACTAGCTTTGCAAATAAAGATTTGTGCTTGCAATGTAAGACTTAGATCTTAGTCTCTCTCTTTTATATATATATATATATATATATATATATATATATATATATATAAACAAAAAT
>Ga0307507_10011265_pt1 | contig 11335 bp, 7 predicted proteins | sample 7_EM_MG_FD_207223 | JGI IMG/M metagenome (GOLD analysis project Ga0307507, IMG submission 207223) | Populus trichocarpa ectomycorrhiza microbial communities from riparian zone in the Pacific Northwest, United States - 7_EM | ecosystem: Host-associated > Plants > Roots > Unclassified | place...
ATTTTATTCAGTCTCTAAGTTTTGGATCACCAACACAACTTTTTTTTTTGTCATGAAATATTTGCTCTATCATACCTTTAATTTCTATTACTTATTTAGTGCTGGTTCATAATTATAACACTATCAAATACATTTGTTTTATAAGCCCGCGGCAGCGCGCGGACATGTTATCTCGTTTTACTTCAATGGAGATTCAAACACGTGATCTCTGTTCTTCCACACGTTAACAACTAAGCTACAACACACATAGCTGATAACAAAATGATTAAAAATATATTTTAACTTGGTTAATTGTTTTTAGTATACTAATAGATGTTTAATTAAGAAAGGTATCCAGGTCAACTGATTTGTTCACGAGTAACAACGAGTTTTCAAATTAACCAACTCGGAGAGGCAGTCGAGGAGGGTTTTTTTTTTTTTTTTTTTTGTTACGATGGTAAGTTTAATTATTGTTCAGAGATATTTAGAATCTTTTTAGAAATATGATGCAAATCATATTTTCAAAAAATTTAATATAATTTAATAAGAGTTTAAATTATAATATAATTTGTATGTTTTGGATCGTTTTGATATGCTGATATCAAAAATAATTTTAAAAAAATAAAAAAAATTATTAACATATATTTCGACATAAAAAATTATTTAAAAAGCAACTATTACTATACTGTCAAAAACTCTAGCACCCAGCACAAGAACCAAATTTCATTGATTTAAAGGAATTAGAACTTAAAGATACAAATTTACAGCTTAAACAAATGTTTAGTTCCTCTTGTTTGCTAACATTAGGGGTTGGTTTGCACGTTAAGGGAAAGAGTTTTTTTGTTCTTTTTTTCCTGTCACTCAACTCTTTTTTATTTGTCTTTTCACATTGCTTTTATTTGAAATTTGACATGGTATTTTATTTTGGTTGCCTAGATATCAGATTCATTGAGGAAAAATTCAAACACTCGGTTAATACTCAGTTTGACAAAATAAAAATAAAATAATGTTGATGTAAACAATTAGTAGTTAAGAGACTAAAATTGAAACTAAAACAAATATAGTAGACTAGGGTGGATGGGTAGGGGACAAACTATATGGTGAGTGTAGCCCGTGCACCAGCATATGAAGGAAGTCATTGCTTTTAAGCGGCGCATGCTGCTTACTTGGCGGCCTAACATCGCCTTCTTTGGTGGTGATGGAAGCAATGTGGCGAGGCCTTTATGGTGCGGTTACACTTGTCGACAGTAGTCTTCGTGATTTGTTTTGATAGGGTAATCATGGTCTCATGAGTTTAAAAAGTTAACCTAAGTTAACATTGATATTTTTTTAGATCTTTTTTTTACACTTTTTTTTTTCAATTTCATCATTTAACATCAAGTTTGTTGAAAGTCGAGCTTCGTGATTTTCTTTGCTTTCATTCTATAGAATTATCTTGGTCTCATCACCTAGTTCGCAAGTTTGGTGGGTTGACTCAAGTCTTTTATAGGTTGTTTTTTTAAGATGTTTTTTTTTGTTTCGAGCACGCATGTGTGGCTTAAGATTAAAATCACTCTACTAAGGCTTATTTATGAAAGTTTTTTTTTTAAAAAATCAACCCATTTATTGTTTTTGCTTTTTTTATTTTATAATTATATAATACAGTTGAGTTTATTACCAAGATTACAAGTTTTTCTTGCTTCTTTGAATCATGCTGGTAGAGCCTCATTTTTTTGTTTATGTTCAAATATCTTTTCGGTTCAGCTTACAATATAATATAACATAGAGTACTTATCTAGTCCTTCCCTAAATTGCATCCATTTTATTTTTAAACACAAGATTTTTTTTTTCCGGTTTCGAAGACAAGTTAATAGGAATTTGAAGTTATTCCCTCCTCCGAATTTTGAACATGATCACTAGGGACTTGGTAAAGATTAGAGATCATCATGACAAAGAGAGGCGAAATTGTGGTGTGAAAGCATACAAGTTTAACGTTGAATTTTCAGGGATCTTGAATAACAAGATAAGGATGAAATCTAGCTGTCAATTATATCGGAGAAAAATAAAAATCTCAACTTCAAATTATCTGATTTTCTGTCGACCGACGGAGAAGACTGCTATGTTTTTGCAAATCTGCTCATCCAAGTGGGAAATGCCTCTGCCTAGAGTGCTTCGAAATTAACATTTAGTTTACGGCTCCTAAATTGCCCAGAGTTCTAATAAATAAGATGAGAACACCCACGTGTCAATGTCAAGCAATTTAAGGGAAAATTATGAGAAACAATTAACAAATCCCTAAATATAAAAAGGAAAATTAATATGCAACAGGATACAAAATATATTTATTGTAGTAATATAATTATAAAATTACTCTTGAGCTATAAAAGCTTTGGACTAGGTATCGAGGTAAGATTGTCTTTTTACCATTATATAATTATTTTTTGCAAATTATATAGGGCTAAATTAGCTATTTTATTTTATTTTTTACACAATAAAATTACTAATTTAACCCTAAAATAAAAAATAAATTATCTTTCAAACAAGGACGTTTTGGTCTTTTTCAAATTTTAAAAATAGTAAAATTACTTTATTACCATTAAAGACAAAATTAACTAAACTCTCATAGAAGATGCTTTCTTTTGTTAATATGAAGGCTACTCAGGGCATTATTTTACTTGAATATTGAATATTATTTAAAAAAGCTTGGTGGCTTGTACGTAGCACGTGCCAGCGAGTGGACAACCCTTATACCATTAAGGCAATGCGTGCGATACTATCTTGTCACCAAACACCATCTTTTGCAATGATATTTGAATCGTCTCGGTTTTCCCTCCATGATGAAGCAGAGAGTGTTCCAAACGGCCCTCTAGTTTAACACCAATGATTTTTTTCCATTCCTTTTTCTCTCTCCACTCAATTCCTGTGTTGCCTCTTAAAATTTTCAAAGCAGTCTTTTAATTTTTTTTCTTCAAATTTGATCATTTTTGTTTTGATTGCTATTTATTTAATTTTAAATAATTTATAAAATTATAATTTATTTTTAATTTCATTCCCCTTTAATTTTTTAACCTTTCAAATTTGATCTTCATTCTTCTAAGTGTTATTTGTTTTATTTGGAATAATTTTTTAAATTAATATTTTTTTACCATGTCTTCCACCTTAAGTTCTTTTCCTATCAATATATTTTGATCTCTATTCTTTCACTAATTTTTTAAATTGATATTTTTTTTATTTCATCCTTTAATATTAAAGTGGTTGAGAATTGAGTTTCTTGGTTCAACCCGGATTTAGAATTTCATTAGTTATGAGTTAATTTAAGATATTAGTCCGGGTTTACTTGGTTCTTTTTTGTCCATTTTTAAAGCTTATATTTTTTTTTATTTCATAATTCATCATTTATATTACTAGCGATTAGACCATGTTCTTTTTTTATTTGCTTTTCATAGGATTTTTTTTTATAAAATCTTAAACTGACTTGAGTCATCTCGAGTCTTTTTATTTGTTGTTTTTTTTTTTTATTTATTTTAGAAAAAATTTTAAATTGATATTTTTTTATTTTTTATTTTAATATTATGTTTTTTAGTACTTAATTCTCTTTTCCCCATCCTTAAAGGTTAAGGTTTCTTAAAATTGGACATCGTGATTTTCTTTGAATTCTTTTTTATTCATCTATCTCGATCTCATCACTTAGAATATAGGCTTGGTGGGTTGGCGTGGCTTTTTTAGACTTGTTTTTTTTTAAAAAATTAATATTGTTTGTGTTCCATCCTCCAGCATTAAGGTTTTCTTTTAGAATTGAGTTTTGCAATATTTCATTTACCTTCTATTAGGTTATTTAATATTTTAATTCATATGATTTGGATAGAAAAGGTTGGTTGGTTTGTTGGGTATTTTTTTTTACCAACATTTTTTTAGATTTCATTTTCAATAGACACACCGAAAGGTCCAAAATATATTTGCTCATGGGTCATGCATGAAAAACTGTCTTGTTTTGATATGCATAATAAATCTGGAACTCTCTGCCTGCATGAACACCATGTGTCCAAATGCTTGCAGTCAAAGTACCACGCAACACCCTTAACGTTTGACAATTGTTTCATATGATATAGTAATGAAGATGTTGTTATAAATAGAAGAAGATGTTGGGACAGGAATGATAATGGAGACAGGTGCGAATATAGATTTAGAAAGAGTACTAATGCAAGAGCAGCTAGTGCAACAGCCGTTGAAGGAAGTGCAAATCAGAAAGAGAATGAGGATTATGGTGGCTATTGATGAGAGTGATGGGAGCTTCTATGCTCTCAAATGGGCTCTTGATCATCTTGTCGATGGCATCACGCCAACAAATGTACCGAGCCAGGAAGAATCTAGCCTGATCACACTGGTTCATGTTCAACAGCCCTTCCAGCACTCCGTAATCCCTGCTGGTCCAGGTGGAGCAGGTTTAAAATCCCTTATATAAGATCTTTATGCTTGATGAGTACTGTTATTTGCTAAGTTAATTATGATTTGGTGATTATTTATAGTTAAGCACAAATTGATTACTTTCAAATTACAGCAGCTTTTTATGCTACACCTTCGATCGTAGAATCTGTGAGGGAAGCACAGGCAGAAAATGATGCGGCCTTACTGTCCCGTGCTCTACAGATGTGCAAAGATAAGATGGTAAGCCAAAAAACAAATAAATATTGCAGTAAACTGTTATTTTAACTAGCTTTATGTATAAACGTTTCAAAGCCGTATGGAAATGCAATTAATCATATGGTATAGAAGTTTAGGGTTCATTGTTTCCTTTCTCTTGTCCTTAATGTTACTGCAAATAAAAATATAATTATTTCTTACTCCTATACGTCAAGGCCATTTAAGGCCCTTCTTCTAAATGATGATGTTAAATGTTGTGCAGATCAAAGCAGAAAGTCTTATTCTTGAAGGGGAGCCGAAAGACAAAATCTGTCAAGCTACAGAACAAATGCAGGTTGATCTCCTTGTTCTAGGTAGCCGTGGTCTGGGCAAGATTAAAAGGTGATCGTTGTTAATTAATTTCCCAACTTGAATATCAGGTCACTGCAAGCAAGTACAATTCTATAGCTGATCACATCAATTTCTAATGCTTCACAATGGCCAAATAATCACTACTAGTAGTACATTACATAGCTGCTATCTATTTACTTGTCTGATAGTACTAGCATTTTGCTTGTTGCAGAGCATTCCTAGGAAGTGTAAGTGACTACTGCGCCCACCATGCAAAATGCCCCGTTCTTATTGTCAAGCCGCCAAAGGAGATCACTAAGGAGACCAGTAGTAAGAGCAAAGAATGGAACGCTGATAAATGATAAGCGCTGCCATTTCAGAGATCTCCGAGCAGCTATGATTGTATGATTGTGCGTGCTTGTTGTGTTATGCAGTGTCCTTGTAACCGAGTCAGAAAAACCTCCTTGTGCCTCCCTGATATTATGTACTTTCGTGTGCGCTGTTATATATTTTTCTGATCAAGTTTGTTTTATGCAACTGCTAAGTTTATCAACTCGCACGTCAACATGTTAGAGACATAATCCGCAGAATCTATCGCTGATGATTCCATATCTTGGCATGGATAAATAGTATGTGTGTGGGTAATATGGTACTGCAGGTTTACATCAAAACTATGTGAAAGAATCTAAAGCAGCATCAATTTTGTTGTTTTATCCAAAGTACTTTCAAACGATTTAATGCAAAACAAGGTATTATATGGGATTAATAATTAAATGGAATAACCTTCTGAAGATCCTTAACACTGCACCTAGTGGAGCTAACAGCAATGTTTTTGTTCACATCCATATATTTGCCTGCATTCGTCTCAAGTCTGAATTATCTGCGCCGATCTGCGCCTAGTGAAATTCGTAACACAATTAGCCATCCATAAGCCTCCGGTTCTCTTGTTAGCATCCTCTGGTGATATACTGATCGTTTATTGTCCGAGTTAGCTCATTTTGAAAGGCTGACACTCAACTTCAGTGACAACATTAAAACCAGAGGTAGCTATATTTGGAACACATCTTCCCTGAATAAGCTATTGAGCTTGATTTTGCTCATTTATTCTTTGCAAATATCATTTCTACCAAACATGACATTAGTTTGAAACATGAAGGGAAATATATGGAAATATCCCTTTCTCCCCCAACTTGAAAACTGAAACAGGTTGTGACCCCAAATGGCGCAGGACACTTGGTGATTGACTCACAGAGGTGTATAATTGAACTCAAATTGTGGAACAAATATAATCAACACCCCATTACTTTGTTGGCTTGGAGCTTCGTTTTTTCAACCACAGTACCATCGTTCCCAGCAAGTGCCCTGTACTTATCTCTCCTAGTAAAGGAAGTGCATTCATAGGACAGGGTGGCAGCAATCACTCTTTGTATGTAGTTTGCCACCTCATGACTAGATTTCCCACCAGTGCAGGTTAGCTCCTGTGGTAACCTGTTCAAGAAAGTTACTTCATATGCTGGGCTAGGGTTCATGAAGAAGTAAAACGGATCCATCCCTTTCCACCCTCTTGCTGTTGTCCCATGAAACATACTCATGCGATTCACCACAGCCACTGGAACAAGTTGGTCTGTTAATTCAGCAAACAAAGCTGAGAACCTTAAAAGAAAGGGTTCGCGGCAAGTAGTTCCCTCAGGGCATATAGCTAGGTCACCTTCTTCTAACAACTTCTTGATCATGGATGCGTCTGTAGCACGGTCACGGCTGAGTCTAACAGTTTTGATGGGTGAGATAATTTCAGAGAGACGAGAAACTGAGTACGTGACTGCTGGGATAGGACGGCCGAGGGCAGTGGAGAGAAATATTGGATCAAGCAAGGTTCGGTGAGAGCAAATAAAGAGGACACCAGATTGACCGATTGATTTCTTGGCCGGGGGAGGTGGGGTTCCCTTTATGATGACACGGACACCAAGTGCCCAGAAAGCATAGTAGACCATTGGCATAGGCAGGAGTGACCCGGCTGCAATTCTCAAGCAGGCTAAAATGAAGCCTATTGGGATCCAGAGAATTGTGAGTAGTGCTGATAATGGTGTTGGTTTTTGGACTAGCCGGCCATCATGGAAGATGATTGGTTTTGGGAGCTTGTCCGTTGTCACTGCTTTAACGTCTGGCTTGGGTGGCACTATGTAGCCATCCTGTAGTTTTTCTTATCAAGTCAATCTCTCGGCTACTGCCCCAGTGATATATGAAGGGAAAGCAGTTAAGAAAAAGAAAAAAAAAAAGACCAGTAGACTAATTAACTAACCTTGCATAAAGCCATGAAGGGTGCATCTGTATGACGATCTCCAAGTCCAATCTCTGGCTGTGCCTCTCCAAAAGCCTTTTTGAGGGCATCTGCCTTGTTCTTCCCCACAAGTACTCCTGGGCTAAGAACAAACCCTGTTGCTCTGCCTTTATAAGTAGACATCTCTGTCCCCAAAACCAAATCAGCTCCCAAGAAATCTTTCAAAAATGCTTCCACCATAATTCTTGGATTTGCAGTAAGAACACTTCGTTTTCCACAAGAAGAAAACACACGCCACGACTCAGAATGAAGATCGCTAGAGTAAAACTTAGGCAGTACAGCACGAGCCACAGACTCAATATCGGAAACCTTCATTCCGGCACATGTAGCAAATATAAGAACCTTAATACCAGCAGACTCGGACACAAAGTAATATAGAAGTCCTGCTAGCGGTGAGGCCAATAGCAAGAAAATCAGCCTAAAAATCCCACCAGCTTCAAAGGCAAGTAGAGCAAAGTAAGGGAATGAGCTACGACCTCTAAGCAGGGTTCCATCCATGTCAGCTACCACAGTGTGCTTTTCTCTACCTATGGATGCACATTTGTCAACAGTTGGAAAGCTATCCATTGTTGCAACTATATATGATTGGTTTCTAGTGCCTAAGATTTTGAATGAGCAACTTGGAAGTTGGTGGTGCTTTTATAGAGACGATGAAAAAATAAACTGAAGGACATGAACAAAAAGTGAGATATATACGAGAAAAGTGGATCGTTGGGATCTAAGATCCAGGGTGACATGGGAGATATCTGGCGCCGATATTCCAAAATGCGCTTCAGTATGCTATGGTATAATCGATGGTCAGGTACAATTTTGAGGATAAACAATGCCAAGTTTGTGATCAAATGACTTTGTGTTCATCGCTGCCATGGTTGTCGTGTGTGTGTAATAAGCTTTGCAATACATGTCACTTTAATGTCCAATGCTAGTTTCTGGAAAATGGGCGATGATAGAGATGTGGCAATATTTTAACATTTAAAAAACTCACGATTCTTATTGTGTGTTGATTTTGATGATTCCAATTTCTGAGACTTGGAACTTTTTAAGCATTAATCAACTATGTGGATCTGGAGGAAGATTTGAACACTTGAGAGAGAAACTTGGAGCTGGGGATATAAAAAGAAAAATATTAGTGAGAGATAGAGAGTTTGATGTGACAGAACAGCAAAAAAGTTATTTATGGAAAATTAAAAACCAGCAAGGATTAGAGAGCAATTTGGAGTGTAGTAATCATCTTTCATAATTTTAAAGGAAAGGTAGTGGAGTTCGAAGTCATTAGTTCTGGCACATACCAGGTTGAGAACTGAGTTGTTGCTTTCGTTTTCGGGAGGCTCGCAAGAACGATGGTTTGATTTTCCATCAAGCACTCAGTGAGAAGAAGCATTGTTGGGGCCGAAGAGGTCATACAGAGGCCGCTAGCTTCCATTAAACTCACTTTCAGGGAGTTCAGGTAATCATCGATCATTACTCAGAACTGAATAATCAGTGTTAAGGTTGTTATGTCGTGACTTAATTTGATGTTGGTGTGGATTAATTTCTTCATGTTTTTCTTTAACTTGATTGTTGTGTTGTGGTGGTTCCCAACTGATGCAATCAATCTGCTTGCAAGAGGATGATCAAATAAATAGAGAGTACTGATGTGTTTGTCGCTATTAAACTTGCATGGATTGCTTTTGTTTCTCGTAAAGGATTGCATAATGTCGTTGCAATTATTCTTAAATTTACATAATCGTTGCTCTCATCCTTTTGTCAAAAATCCTGCTTGCATTGGCTTATTAGTAGATGAATAACAGACTGATACGGACTATTATCATAAAAAAAAAATTAAATTTATAATTTGTTTTGATTTGATTTATAATCTTAAAATCTCACATGTAAATTAGTACGTTATTTTAAGTTTAATTTCAATCGATTCAATATGTTGTTATCTTAATATTTATAAAAAAATATCATCTTAAATATTTATTTTAAGTCAAATTATGTTTTTATTGGTCATCTAAGTTTCTTTTGAATCTATCAAGTTGATCGAGTCATATCCCATCAATCTCTATACAATTTAAAATTTTATTTCTACTTGAAAAATATTAGTAATGTCTAGATTTTTTTTATATTTTTTTCTTAATTACTCAAACTCATAGTATAGCATAATGTATATCAATGATCTAGTTATTAACTTTACATTGTTACTTTGAAATCTAAGTTGTTTTTCTATTGAAGTGGCCCACTAACATTGTTTTAGCGATTATGTTTAACTTGGACTTACAATTAAAAAATAAATTAATAATTATATTTAATGATTAATATGTTGAAAATAAACACTAAAAAGAATCATAATGGATGATCAATCCTAGTAATTATCTTCTTGATCCACTTCTCTCCTCTATAAAAGACACCAATTAAATCATAATAGAAGACTAATGATAAGAAAACTCATATACACTTTCCATCACTAAAATTTAATATGGTTTGTATGTTTTAGATCGTTTTGAAATGCTGATATCAAAAATAATTTTTTAAAAATAAAAAAACATCATTTACATGCATTTCGGCACGAAAAATTATTTGAAAAGCAATTGCTACCACACTAACAAACATACTTTTAATTAAGAACTTGTGTTTTTCCAATCAAAGATTATTCTTTGTTCTAATTTTTTAAGAGCCCTAGATTAAAATTTTAATGAGGGATTTTATTTTATTAATCAAATTCGTCAAATTCTTCTATATAAATGTTTCTTGGAGAATATTATTGGTCATACTCTCGTTATTGATGATAGAATAAGAACAATTTACTAATGAATCCAGTGGGGATCACATGTGCTTGTAAATCATGGTGCTAGCTAGCAAGACCTGCAGAAAATTCTCCCATGCGTGTACCTGTAAATCATGGTGTTTTTCCATGCACGATTATTTCTTTTAAGTCACATTTCTTTCACGGTGACATTGTTGCACCCACCACTGTCCGGAACATATTTGAAGGACAGAATGCATCATTGATTTTGAATGATTCTTTTTTTATATAGATCAATGTGATGTCCGAGTCAGATGTGCATTTTAACTAGCTTTACGGATTCTAAAATTAATAATCATGTAAGTTTTTAATGATCCTGAGATTTATGAGACTCGAACTACTAATTTTTAAAGAATAAACTTAAGACCTGACCAATTAAGTTACACCCCTGAAAATTAATTATTTTTTTGGCATGATTATTGAATTTAAATTAGGGGCATATGCATGTGATCTTCCTACACGGCAGAGAACTTCATGAATATGATGTAACAGTCATGCAATTTCAAAACATTCATCATTGTCTGTAAGAGAATGACTGGTCTCTTCGATTTACGCGTCTTTTATCGGATCAGTATAGTTTAATAAAAGTTTTTGGAAAATAACGCCGGTATTTGAAAAATAACATAATTTTAACTTAATTATTATTAAAAACAAGGTTAATTTTATTAACACTAATAATGGTAATAACGGTTGTAAATTAGCGTTTTATTAAACATCTGATTCAACATCCGACTCTCCATCCAAGCTGCGGCCACTGTTCATAACCAGAACAGTTTCATGGAGCTTGCTAATAGGCGCATCAATGCTGCGGTTTATTTTTGCAATCACCTCATTGTAGCCACTGAGCTCCTCAGAAAGCATCGGTGAAGCATTCACTCCAGTTGAAATATACTATGTCACTGTCACTGTGCAAGGTGACTTCAGTTTCTCTTGTTGTTGCAATATTATATGTCCTCCCTTTTATCTTGCAATTCCTTTAGGGCGAAGAAGCATCTGAAGCAGCTCCCTTTTCCTCCAGAACGTGCTTTCCATCCCTGCAACTTGAATTACTCTTTGCCGTTGCTTTCTCATTTGAAACATTAACAATTGAAAGAAAGTTTTCAGGTTTGTTAAAATAAGCATCAGTGCAGCTTTCAGTGACACGACTGTTAATATTTGTACATTTTCAGTGTAATTTTTCTTTAGACAGAAAAGCAATAGCTTACGCAGATATTAGAGCACATTCCTCAAATGTCCTCTCAAAGGAAAAAAAAAAAAAACTCACCATGATGTAGTGTGTTCCT
>Ga0307507_10011267_pt1 | contig 11333 bp, 11 predicted proteins | sample 7_EM_MG_FD_207223 | JGI IMG/M metagenome (GOLD analysis project Ga0307507, IMG submission 207223) | Populus trichocarpa ectomycorrhiza microbial communities from riparian zone in the Pacific Northwest, United States - 7_EM | ecosystem: Host-associated > Plants > Roots > Unclassified | place...
CGTGTCCGTGGACGCACCACTCGGGTCCATCCCCGCTTCAACGACCCCGAACACATCTCATAGGCGCAGTCTGCTTGACACATTGAGAACAAACTGCACTGGGTCCGCGACGTCACGATGGGCGAGGACGCATCGAGGATCGCCACCGGCGGAGGCCCTCGCATCATGGCCGGGATCCGCAACCTCGCGATCAGCCTGCTCCGCCTGGCCGGACACACCAACATCGCCAAAGCACTACGCCACAACGCACGCAAGCCCAAACGAGCCATCACACTGGTCTTGACCAGCTGAGATCGGACTTTGCCTCAGCCCTGTTGGCGCGTGCCATGCAGCGCAAACGTGCTGAGGCCACCTCACACGGCACAGCGAGAGCGGATCCGTCAAGCCCGCGCCGAGCGCATTACCCGAAAGGGGAATAGGTACAGAAATCGCTTTGCGTTTACCTATTTCCGCTAATCCGTCCGTGATCCATCTCACTCCAAAGCGAGTGGACGAGAACCGCGTACTGCCATACGGTGATCATCGGTGACCGACTCCTCGCTCGGAGTCACGGAGGGCGCCATTCTGGATGATATTCGGTATATACGACAGCGCATTACGCTGCCGTATTTTGACGTGTGCCGAAGAGGAAATTTCCGGGGGGGATAACTTAATGAATGCAAACCTGCGTGACGTGGAACTGACGTTCGGGGCGAACGCATTACCCGTCACGATCAAACCTGATCGGACGTTGCGGGCCAAGGTCACAGACTCTTGCGGGCTCACGTGCACGTTCTGTCACAACGAGGGGACTCCTGTCTCGGTGGACAACCGGGGACGGGACTCCCGCACATTCGTCGCGCTCGGGCGGTCCGGTAGGTCATCGATCTATCTAGGACGCAACGGCGCCAACTTCCTTGCGGCGACCATGCGTCCCGATGACGGCCTGCGTAGTGCGTTGGACGTCATGGGTGCGGGGATGGGGCTCGACGAACTCCACCTCACAGGCGGCGAACCGACCCTGCACCCCGCGATCGCGGACCTGGTGGCGCTCGGTACTGAGGCTGGCTACCAGGTCTGCATGACCTCCAACGGCGAAAACGGCGAACGTGTCATGGCAGGGTGCGCCAAGGCAGGGCTCGACCGGGTCAACCTGAGCATCTTCGGCACGACGCCGAAGGAGTTGGCCGAAGTCCAGGAGGCGCGGTTCCGCGACGTCGGTCTTGCGGCCAAGAAGATCGACGCGTTGGAACGCACGATCGCAGCTGCCGTCGAACACGAGGTCAAGGTCAGTGCGAACATCGTCGTGCCGGACCGCACTCACATCGCGCGCGTGCACCGGCTGTTCGAACGGTACTCGGACAAGCTCTCGATCCGGCTGCTGAACTCGCTCAGTGACGGTGCGGAGTCCGTCGAAGCGATCAACGAGGTGCTGGACGAACTCGACGCGCGACCTGTCGCCCATCACATGACAGCAGGCGCCTCGGGCTATCGAACCGAGTACATGCTGCCCAACGGGCGCACGGCGTACTTCAAGAAGATTCGACCGACACGACTCGCCAAAACATGTTCCACGTGCGCCTTCCGCGACCCGAAAACATGCGAGGAGGGCTACTACGGACTCCGTTTGTACAAATCGACAGATGGGCGACATCTCGTCGGTGTGTGCATTCAGCGGATGGACCTGTGTCTTCCGGTGGATGAGTTCCTGGCCAGTGACCTCGCAGGCGAGGTCAGAGAGTTGCGCGACCGCGAGCTGGCTGATCACGAAGAGATAATGCGTCAATTGGCCGATGAGTTCGCGTGAGGTCGAATCCCGAGAGGAAATCTGTTCATGTCCGTGCACGAGATCGCAGTCGTGATCCTGGAGTACAACCGGCACCACTACCTGGACCTGATCCTGGAGCGGCTGGCTGAACAGGACATCGACCCGGCCAGGTTCCGGGTCGTGGTGGTGGACAACGGCAGCGCCGATCCGCTGCGTCCCGTGGTCGACGACTACGCGTCGAAGCTCTCGATCTCCTACCTGAGGATCGAGACCAACAAAGGACGCGCGAAGGCACGGAACATCGGCATCGAAGCCGTGGTGGAACCCGCCGTGCTGATCCTCGACGGTGACACCCTGCCGGACCGCGATCTCGTGCGGCGTCACCTCGAAGTGCTCACCGACCCCTCGGTGGCGGTCAGCCTCGGGGCACGCCGGGAGCACCGGGTCAGAACGCTGACGACGCCGACACTCAAGGACGGCCTGGTCACGTCGTTCGCGGGGCTGCACGATTCGGCGCAGCGCGACCTGCGGATCCCGGACATCGAGCAGCAGGTGATCCAGGACAACTTCGACCGGATCGGCTACTTCTTCCTTTACACCCACAACGTGGCTGTGCGTACAGATGTCGTGGCCGCAGCGGGCGGCTTCAACGAGGCCCTCGACGGATGGGGCTTGGAGGACCTGGAGTTCGGGTTCCGCATTCGCGAAGCGCTCACGAACGGTCAGGTGATGGTCTGGTCCCCCCAGGCGGGCTCGGCGCACATCCCGCACCTGCGTGACTTCGGTGGGAACTTCGGAGAGTTGAAGCAGAACCAGACGAAGCTGCTCGAAACTTACCGTTCCTTCCACTGGGAGGGGCACCAGTTCGCTTCCCCGCTGCTTGAGTGCACACGCATCATCATGGCCGAGAGGTTCGCCGAGGACGTTCGGGCGGACGAGGTCGCGCCGGAATTGCCGGAGATCGAGCAGTGGGTTGGCGAACTTCGGCCGGGTGACTCGTGGTTGCTCGGCCTCGGCAGGCTCGGCGGCTGGCGGGGCGTCCCACCGGAGTTGCGGTCCTCACTCGTGGACTGGCGTGACCGCGGCGTACCGAGCTTCTGCGGTACCCAGTTCCTCCAGGCGGACAACTCGCTCCGCACCGTCGTGAACGTCGACGTCTGGCGCGCGTTGCCGTGGCACCACGTGTCGGAGGCTCTTGCCGAGGCACGCCGGGTTTCGAGCCAACCGGTGTTCGTGGCGACCGCAGCACATGACCAGCGCAGTGCCGCCCTGGAACTCGGTGCTGGGCTGGACACGGCGGTGCCGAGGTACGTCGAGGACGCGAGGTGGCTCACCGCGGCCGTGCGCGACCTCGGATTGGAGTGCGAGACGATCCAGACGGTGGACGCGGTCGCGGTACGGGTGGGGACGAGCGCGTGACCAGAGCGCTTGCCCCGGCCACGCGCAGGTCGTGGCCGTTCTACGTGGCTGCCTGCGTGGACTCGCTTGGGGCGGGGCTCTTCCTACCGGTGTCGATGCTCTACTTCATTCGGGTGGCGGGTCTGCCCGAGTGGCAGGTCGGCACATTGATCTCGTTGTCTGGTGTGGTCGCGTTGGTCGTGCCTGCGCTGGTGGGTTCGATGATCGATCGAACCGGTCCGCTGCGCATCATCATCGTCGGCCAAGTGCTCCAAGCCGTGGGCACTGCGGGCTACCTGCTGGTCGATGGCCCCTTGGGTGTTTTCGTGGTGACCACGGCGTGTGCAGTTGGACAGCGGGTGTTCTGGTCGTGCTTCTTCGGGCTCGGCGCGCAGCTCGCCGGCGACGGACCAAAGGAGAAGTGGTTCTCCATCGCGTCCATGTCGCAAGCGGCAGGCGCGGGTGTCGGTGGTCTGCTGGCCGCGTTCCTCTTCGTGGCCGACAGCACTTCCAGCTACGTGTTGCTGATCCTGCTCAACGCGGCGAGCTTCGCGGTGTCCGCCGTCCTAATGCTGGCCGTGCGCAGGGCGGTAAGCGCTTCAGGTGAGCGGACCGATGTGGACACCGATGCCAAGGGCTACCGGGCGGTCCTGCGGGACCAGCGCTATCTGATGATCGTCGTGCTCGGCACGGTGCTCGCGGTGCCCAGCACGTTCTTCGCGTCGGGTTTGCCCGTCTACCTCAACCAAGAGCTGCGCGCGCCGTCGTGGATAAGCGGCGCGCTGCTCACGATGGTGACGGTGCTCATGGTCGTGTTGCAGGCGGTCGCGGTGCGCTCGGTGCGACGGCTGTCGCGCACCAAGACGCTCGCCCTTTGCTCATTCCTGTGGGCGATGTGGGCGGCTGCGATGGCAGCGGCGGTCGCGGTGGACGCCTCGTTCCTCGTCGCGTTCCTATTCGCCGCGAGCGGTCTCTACATCGTGGCGGACCTGTGGCACGGCCCGGTGGTGAACGCGCTCGTGGAGCACATCGCGCCATCCGGCATGAAGGGTCGATATCTGGCTGTTTTCCAATACTCGTACAACATCGCGGCGATCGTGGCACCGCTGCTGGTGGCCGCGTTCGCCTGGGGGGCCGCGGTGCCGTGGCTGATCTTCGCCGTGCTGAGCAGCTTGTCCGGCCTGCTCTTCTTGAAGCTCAACTTGGGGGATCATGATGCGGGGGAACAACGAGGTTCGACGTGGTAACAGGGCGTTGATGTACTGCACGTTCGACGGGGTCGCCAACCTTTACCACGGAATCGGCACGCAGACGAGATATCTGGTTTCGTGTCTTAGCAGCAGCCACGCGGAGTTGATCGACGCAGTCGGTTCATTCGACGTGCACCTGCTGGTGCCGGACGCGAACAGCTCGCGACCCGGCTACGCGATCGACGAAGTCCAACTGGCCGACAACAGGGCCCTGATCGACTCGGCTGGCATCACCCTGTGGGAGCTAGCCCACGACGACTCGCGGTTGTTCCACATCGCGAAGTGGCACCAACTGTGCGCGGAAGCGGCCAAGGTCGTCGGTCACCTCCTCGACAGCTACGACGAGGTCTTGGTGGTCGCCGTCGACGCGATCTACTGCCTGCTCGCCGAGCACTTGGACCGAGAGCTCGTACCGTCCCAGTGGCAGCGGACCAAGCTGGTGTACACGTTGTACAGCAGTTCGCGCATCCCAGGGACCTCAGCTACGCCGGGCCGGGACGATGGCGAGGCCGCCTGCGTGGCCCGGGCCAACAGCGACCCCAGGGTGTTCCTGGCCAACGTGGGGACGTACTTCTCGCGGCACTTGGTCGAAGACTACGGTCTCGATCCGGCGCGACTGTTGCCGTTCATCCAGGCGCTGAGCTTGGACGAACCGGAGCTGACCCGCGTCGACCGGGAGCGCGCTGTCGAGGAGGTCCGGTCGTGGGGGATCCCACTGGACCGCCCGATCGTGTTTTCGTTCGGCCGAGCAGACCCGATCAAGGGACTGGACCGGGCAATCCGCGCGGTCACCCCGCTACGCGGCCGGATTCACTTCGTGCTCATCGCGGCGCCGTACACCGACGACGACCCCGAGATCGCGAAGTACCGGTCGATGCTCGACGAGTCGGGTCTGCGGAACACCTTCGTCACGAAGTTCAGCCGAAGCCTGCCGCGCGGTCTGTGCTCGCTCGGCGAGACAGTGGTCGTGCTGTCCTCATCCCTGGGTGAACCGTGCGGGCAGGTGCCGCAGGAGGCCGCGCTCTGGGCCGACGGGGGCGGTCCGGTGGTAATCGTGCCGGACGAAGGTGGTCTCGGCGAGCAAATCGTGCCGGGTATGACCGGACTAGTGTTCCCGCAGGGCGACATCGCGGCGATGACGGACCAGGTCCGCGTCGCGCTCGACATGTCCGGCGATGAGCGGCGGCGCATGTGCGAGGCCGCAGCGGCGAAGGTGCGCGCCGAGCGGGACTTCACCGCGTCGCTGCGGGCGTTCTTGGAGACGGCGTGGGTGGTGAACCGTGGCTGAGTCGACCATCCTCGTCGTCGGTGGCGCGGGGTTCATCGGCACGAACCTGGTGCGCTACTGGCTCCGTGAACACCCCGGGGACCGCGTCGTATCGATCACCAGCAGGAGTAGCGCTGGCGAAGGGCACAACGGCGCGGTGAACGTGGTCTGCGACCTGCGCGAGCCGGGAGCGCTGCGCAACCTGCTGACCGAGTACCCGGCGGACCTCGTGATCAACTGCGGCGGCTGGTCGGACAGCGGTCGTGCGGTGCGCGATCCGTTCGCCTGCTTCCAGGCGAACGTCGCGAACCACGTCGCCGTGCTGGAGGCGTGTCGGACCACTGGCGTGCGGCACTACCACCAAGTGTCGTCCGCCGAGGTGTACGGCGAGATCACCGACGAGGGTGGCGTCGACGAGTCGACTCCATTGCGTCCGCTTACGCCCTACAGCTCCACAAAAGCGGCTGCAGACCAGTTGGCGTTGTCCTACGGGCATACCTACGGATTCGGTGTGACGATCACCTTGTCCTCCAACAACTACGGTCCTGCTCAATTGCCGGAGAAGGTCATCCCCCGATTCGTCACAAGGGCGTTGACGGGGCGGACGCTGCCGGTGTTCGAGTCGCCGGGCTCAAGTCGCGAGTGGCTGCACGTGTGGGACCACTGCCGAGCTATAGACATGATAGTCGGCTCCGGTACGCCGGGTGAGCGCTACAACGTCGGCGGCGGTGTGAGCGCGGGGGCGCACGACATCGCCGACGCAGTGCTCGGCTTCCTCGGTCTGCCCCCCGACCGAAAGGTCACCGTGCCCGACAGGCCCGCGCTGCTGAACCGCACGGGCGTCGATTCGACGAAGCTCCGCACGGAGGTCGGCTGGCGACCGGAGAAGCACTTCACGACCGGGCTCAAGGAAACCATCGAGTGGTACATCGACAACCGGAGCTGGTGGCTCCCGTACGTCGAAGTACAGGGGGAGAAATGAAGGTAGTTCTGTTCTGCGGGGGCTATGGCATGAGGATGCGCAGCGGTGCGGACGACGATGTCCCGAAGCCGATGCAACGCGTCGGCCCACGCCCTTTGCTCTGGCACATCATGCGGTACTACGCCCATTTCGGGCACACCGAGTTCATCCTCTGCCTGGGCTACGGAGCCCAGCACGTCAAGGACTACTTCCTCGGCTACCGCGAGACCTCATCGAACGACTTCGTCTTGCGCGACGGTGAGGTGGAGCTGTTGTCCACCGACATCAGCAACTGGCGGATCACGTTCGCCGACACCGGGATGGACACGCCGATCGGCGAACGCCTGCGCCGTGTCCAGCACCACCTGGGTGACGACAAGGTGTTCCTCGCCAACTACTCCGACGTGCTGAGCGACGCGCCGCTGGACGTGATGATCGGTCGCCTGCTGGACAGCGACCACATGGCTTCCATGCTCGTCGTCCCGCCCCAGTCGTCGTTCCACTGCGTCCAACTCGACGGGACCTCCTCGGTCACCTCACTGGCACCGGTGAGCGAATTGCCGTTGTGGGAGAACGGCGGCTACTTCGTGCTACGCCGAGAGATCTTTGACCGGCTGCCGGAGGGTGGTGACCTCGTCGACGACGTGTGCGGCTCGCTCGCGCGCGATGGCAGGCTGCTTGCCCACCGGCACCAGGGCTTCTGGCAGTCGGCGGACACCATCAAGGAACGCGTCCGGTTGGATGCCTCGTACGCCTCCGGTGAGCGGCCGTGGATGGTGTGGGAGCACGAGCCGCGCAACGCGGCCCGGTTGGCGGGAGCGCTGTCGTGATCGGCTTCGGCATCGATCGCCCGGCCTCAATCGTCGTGCTCGGAGCGCACTGCGACGACATCGCGATCGGGGCGGGTGGCCTGCTGCTCTCGCTGTGCGGGCGCTGGCCGGGACTCGACGTGCGGGCACTGGTATTGACAGGTGCGGGAACCGAGCGCGAACTGGAGGAGCGGAAAGCGCTGGTCTCGCTGTGCCCTGGTGCCGATGTCGACCTCACGGTGCTCGACCTGCCGGATGGCAGGCTGCCGTCGCACTGGGACGCCGTGAAGTCCGCGGTGGAAACGTTGCGGGCCAGTGTCGCTGAACCCGCACTGGTGATCGGGCCGAACGCGGGCGATGCGCACCAGGACCACCGCGGTCTCGCGGAGATCGTGCCGAGCGTATTCCGCGATCACTTGCTGCTCGGCTACGAGATCGTGAAGTGGGACAGCGACCTCGGACAGCCGTCGATCTTTTTCGCCCTGTCGGACCAGGTTGCGCGGGAGAAGGTCGACGTGCTGCACGAGCACTACCCTTCCCAGACCTCACGGCCGTGGTTCGACCGGGAGACCTTCCTGGGACTCGCGCGGGTACGAGGAGTGCAGAGCCGCAACCGGTACGCCGAGGCCTTCTACACCGACAAGGGGGTGCTCGATGTCGGTTGAGCTGAAACCGGAGCCCGGTCCGCGAATCCTCGGGTCGGCACGTTGGGCGGTGGCGGCGGTCTTCCTGTTCAACGGCTTCCAGTTCAGCACCTGGACCAGCCGAGTGCCAGCTATCGCAACACAGGTCGATGCGGGTGCGGGTGGTCTTGGGGTGGCGCTGACCATCTCCGCAGCAGGCATGGTCGTCGCGACGCCGTTCGCCGCGCGTGCCTGCGCCTTGCTGGGCCCGCGGTGGTCCGTTCTCGCACCAGCGCTCGGTGCGGCCCTGTTGCTGCCGGTGGTCGGCTTGGTCCGGTCGGTCACGCAGCTCGCCTGCGTCCTGTTCCTGCTGAGCGCCTGCGTGGCCGTGATGAACGTGGCGAGCGCCCTTGGCGGTCTGGCGATCGCTCGTGGTCTCGGTCGACCGGTGATGCCGTTCTTCTTCGGTGTCGCGGGCCTTGCCGGTTTCGGCGGGGCGAGCGTGTCCTCAATGCTCACACACGCGGGGTGGTCAACGCTCGCGCACTTCTGCGCAGCTTCTGCCTTCTCCTTGGTCGTGCTGCTGATCGCCGCTCGATTCCTCCCCGCCTACGAGGATCCAGACGAGCACGAGAACGGACGCGGCGGACTCTCGCGCATGCCGAGACGCGTGCTGGGATTCGCAGTGGCGGCCTTCGTGATCACACTCGCGGAGTCGACGACGTACGACTGGTTCGGACTGCTCCTGACCCGTGAGCGTGGTGTGTCCGAAGCCGCGACCGCGTCAGGGCTGGCCGTGTTCTCGCTTGTGATGGCGAGTTTGCGACTGGTGGGCGAGCGGGTCGAGTCCGTGGTGCCGACACGGCTCCTGTTGCCCGGCGGCGCGACGCTCGCGGCGTTCGGGATGGTCCTGATCGCCACGAACGCGGTGCCCGGTTTCGTGTTCGCCGCCTACGCCGTGGTCGGTGCTGGCGTTGCCTACCTTTATCCGGCGGTGGTGGGGCAGGTGAACTTCGGCAGTGCTACGCGGATGAACATGTCTGTGATCGCGTGGGCGAATTCGATCGGGTACGCGGTCGGACCGGTGCTGGTGGGCTCTCTCGCCGAGCGGCTGTCGATTTCGGTCGCGGTGCTCGTGGTGGCGGGCGTGCTCGTGGCCGGAGTTCTGCTCACGCTGCCGATGACTACACGGAGGTCTTGATCTTGGTGCACGAACGCCGCACCAGTGTGCTCGACGTGGCAGGTGGCCGGTACCTGACGCCGAGGGGTGCCACCGTGCCGGTCGAGAAGGTGCTACGAAGGGGTGGCGCGCTCTACTTCGCCGTACCCGAAGCCGACAACCCCAGGCTGGCCTCGCTCGAGTGCTGGGTGCTCCCCGAGCGGGGACTGCGGGTTTGCCGGTGGGAACTCGCACCGCACACCGTGCCGACCGACGCGGACTTCGACCACTACATCGACTTCTGCGAGGTGGAGTTCGCCGCGGATCAGGTAGTCGTCATGCTCGACGACTACCTGGACATCAAGGTGTGGCACGAACAGCGGCTCGAAGTGGACGACGTCGATGAACTCGTTGCCGCGCTCGTTGCCGGGTACGTCGAGCCCCGCCGAGTCCAGTTCACCATGGAGTCGGCTTTCACCGTTGCGGTGGAGCTGGCCGAGGCGGGGTTCTCCGTGCTTGCTTGGCTCGACAAGGAGGGATGGAGTTGACCGTGACCATCGATCTGCTCGACACACTGCGCAGGGTGTCCGTGGACACAGCGCGCAATGCCTATGTGCCCTACTCGGAGTTCCCTGTGGGCGCGGCGGCGAGCACCAGCACAGGGAAGGTCTACCGCGGCTGCAACATCGAGAACGCCTCGTTCGGCATGACCTTGTGCGCGGAAGCGTCCTTGATCGGGTCGTTGGTGGCATCCGGCGACAAGGAGATCGAGGTGATCTGCTGCCGCACTGCGGACGGCACGTTCCTCGCTCCCTGCGGCCGATGCCGGCAGATGATCATGGAGATCGGGGGCCCTGATTGTCTGGTCGACCTCGGTGACGAGTTGGTGCCAGTGCGCATCCTGCTGCCGCGCGCGTTCACCGGCCTCGATATGAATGTCGAAACGAAGCAGATGGGGACATAGGCGTCATGACTGTCGAGTACGAGGCAAAGGTGCTCGGGATCGATCCCGCCGTTGCGGAGGAGTTGATCCTCCGCAACGGCGGCGAGAAGCTGGGTGACCGGCTGCAACGCCGTTATGTCTACGACATAGCGGCGGGAGACAGCTCCCGCTGGGTGCGGCTGCGTGACAGCGGCGACGTGATCACCCTGGCAGTTAAGGAAATCCGGTCCCAATCGATCGACGGCACGTCGGAGACCGAGGTCGTCGTGGACGACTTCGAAACGACCAACGTGTTGCTGGGCAAGTTGGGCTACTGGCCGAAGTCCTACCAGGAGAACCGCCGCGTCAGCTTCCGGCTCGGGAAGGCGCGCCTGGAGATCGACCACTGGCCGATGATCCCGCCGTACTTGGAGATCGAGGGCGATTCGGTCGACGAGGTGAAGCAGGCCGCAACGGCACTCGGTTACGACGAGTCCGACCTGACCAGCGAGAACACCGTGCAGGTGTACGCGCGCTACGGCATCGACCTGGGCGGCCTCACCGAGGTCCGGTTTGAGTGACCTGCCACGTCTGGTCGCCACCGACCTCGATGGCACACTGCTGACGAACGAACACAACGTGTCCGCTCGGACGAGGCAGGCGTTGGACGCGGTGCGCGAGGCAGGGGTCGAGGTGCTGTTCGTGACGGCTCGGGCGCCGCGCAGCGTGCACGAGATCGCGGCACAGGCAGGGCATGAAAAATACGCCGTGTGCTGCAACGGCGCTGTCCGGTACAACGTCGGCGCGAGAGTGACCGAGTGGACCGCCCTCCTGCCGGAGGACACTGTTCTCAAAGTCTGCCAACGACTTCACGCCGCCTTTCCGGCAGCGTTGTTCGCCGTCGAGACCGGCCGTTCGATGCGATCCCAGCCGGGTTTCGGCATTCGCTGGGACGATTCGCACGTCGACGTCGACACGCTCGACCTGGGCGCGGCGGCGAAGATGTTCGTCCGGGTAGCTGGTGTGGGCAACGACGAACTCGTCAACGCCGTGCGGGCCGAGGTCGGTGACCTGGTGTCCGTCAGCCACTCCGGCGGCCCCGGCTTCGCCGAGATGGTCGCGCTGGGGGTGTCGAAGGTGCATGCGGTCAAGGACTTCTGCACGGCTCGCGGCATCAACTCCTCGGACGTGCTCGCG
>Ga0307507_10011268_pt1 | contig 11332 bp, 9 predicted proteins | sample 7_EM_MG_FD_207223 | JGI IMG/M metagenome (GOLD analysis project Ga0307507, IMG submission 207223) | Populus trichocarpa ectomycorrhiza microbial communities from riparian zone in the Pacific Northwest, United States - 7_EM | ecosystem: Host-associated > Plants > Roots > Unclassified | place...
CAGGCCCAGGATGCCCCGGTCCTCCTTGACCTTGAAGCCGGACTGCTCAAGGAGCTTCGTCGCGGCGTCGACGCTCGCGCCGACCACGCTCGGGACCTCGACCATCTCCGGGCCCTTGGACACCGTCAGCGTCACCGTGTCGCCCTCGGCGGCCTGGCTGTCGCCGGCCGGGGTCTGCTGGGCGACCTGGCCCGCGTCGTACTCCGAGGTGATCTCGGTGGCCGAGACCGTCACCTTGAGACCGGCGTCCTGCAGGTCCGACTTCGCCTCGTCCAGGTCCTCACCGGTGACGTCGGGCACGTCGATCGCGCTGCCCTTGCTGACGGTCAGGGCTATCGCCGAGCCCGCGTGGCGTTTCGTGCCCGCCGCCGGGTCCGTGCTGATGACGAAGCCCTTGGGGACGTCGTCGCTGAACTCCCTGGTGACCATGCCGGCCGCCAGCCCGTCCGTCTTCAGCAGGGCCTGCGCCTTGCCCAGGGCGTAGCCCTCCAGATCGGGCACCTTCACGGTCTCCGGGCCGTCCGAGACGGTCAGGGCCACCGAGTCGTTGTCCCGGATGCGGGCGCCGGCCACCGGGTCGGTGCTGATGACGGTGCCGCGCTTCACGGTGTCGCTGTAGGCGTGCTTGACCGACTTCACGTCGAGACCGGCGTCTTTCAGCCGCTCCCTCGCCTGCGTCTCGGTCTTCGCCAGCAGCGGCGGGACCTTGGTGAACTGGCCGGAGTTGATGTACCAGACCCCGGCCCCGACACCGACGATCAGCAGCAGGGCGGCGACGATCGCCAGCAGCCCGCGCCGGGGCCGCCGCGCCTCGCGCCGCCGGGGCGGCATGGGCGGCCCGCTCTCGAACCGGCTGGTCCGGTTGAACGGGTCACCGGGCTCGTCGTCCTCGTTCACGGGCAGCGGACGCGGCACGGTCAGCGAGCGCGGGATCACGCTCGTACGGTTCTCGGCGTTGGGATACTCCGAGGTCAGCGCCTGCGGCGGCACCGCGTCCAGCTGCTCGGCGCTCAGCCTCGACCGCGCCTCGCGGACAAGACCGAACAGCGCGACCGCGTCGTACGGCCGGAGGTCCGGGGTGCGCGCGGTGGCGGTGGCGACCAGCTCGTCCAGCTCGTACGCCAGCCCCGGCACGAGCGCCGAGGGCGGCGGGACGTCCTCGTGCAGGTGCTTGTAGAGCACGATCGCGGCGGAGTCCCCGTCGTGCGGCTTCTGGCCGGTCAGCATCTCGTACAGGACGACACCGCACGCGTACACGTCGACCCGGGGGTCGGCGGTGGTGCCCTCGATCTGCTCCGGCGCGAGATACGACACCGTGCCGAGCACGGACCCGGTGGTGCTGGTGACCGTGTCCACGGACCTGACCAGCCCGAAGTCGGCGACCTTGACCCGGCCGTCGTCCCCTATCAGCACGTTCTCCGGCTTCATGTCCCGGTGCACGAACCCGGCCCGGTGCGCGGCACCGAGCGCGGCGAGCACCGGCTCCAGGATGTCCAGCGCGGCCCGCGGCTGCAGCGCCCCGCGCTCGCGCAGCACGTCGCGCAGGGTGCAGCCGGCGACGTACTCCATCGCCAGATAGACGTACGACCGGTCGGCGCCCTGGTCGAAGACCTGCACCACGTTCGGATGCGCCAGCCGCGCGACCGACTTGGCCTCGCGGATGAACCGGTCGACGAAGTGGGCGTCGGCCGCCAGCCCCGGGTGCATCACCTTGAGCGCGAGAACCCGGTCCAGGCGGGTGTCCACGGCCCGGTAGACCGTGGCCATCCCGCCGACGGCGATCCGCGCGTCGACGCGATACCGGCCGTCGAGCAACTGCCCGACGAGAGGGTCATGAAGGGTCGTATCCACGCAGGTGAGTGTACGAGCCGACGCTGACAGCACCGCCTTTTCGGCCAGGATCGGGGCGGTACTGCAGCGGACCTGTGACGCATCCCACGCACGGCCGGCCGCCGACGGCGAGGAAGCCCCACGGGAGCCGTCCACTTTTCAGCCGACCGTAAACGGGCGGTGCGCGGGTGGGAGACAAAACGGAAGTGCAGCGCAGTGTGCCTAGAAAGCGGGCCGCTCAGGATCCAGCGCAGCCAGCCCCTCCGCAGGAGACGACGCCGAGGCGAAATGCCGACGAGGGATACGCCCCGCCCGGAACGCCAACCTCCCCGCCTCCACCGCGCTCCGCATCGCCGACGCCATCAACACCGGCTCCTGCGCCCGCGTCACCGCCGAGGCAAGCATCACCCCCGCACACCCCAGCTCCATCGCGAACGCCGCGTCGGACGCCGTACCCGCCCCCGCGTCCAGAATCACCGGCACGCGCGCGTGCTCGGTGATCAGCTGGAAGTTGTGCGGGTTGCGGATACCGAGCCCGGAACCGATCGGCGAGCCCAACGGCATGATCGCCGCACACCCGACGTCCTCCAGCTTCCGCGCCAGCACGGGATCGTCGTTCGTGTACGGCAGCACCGTGAAACCGTCGTCGACCAGGGTCTCGGCGGCGTCGAGGAGCTCGATCGGATCGGGCAGCAGTGTCCGCTCGTCCGCGATGACCTCCAGCTTGACCAGGTCCGTCCCGAGCGCCTCCCGTGCCAGCCGCGCCGTCAGCACCGCCTCGCCCGCCGTGAAGCAGCCCGCGGTGTTGGGCAGCACCCGGATACCGAGCCGCTCCAGGACGGACAGCACCGAACCGTGCACGGAAGCGTTTACGCGCCGCATCGCGACCGTCGTGAGCTCCGTACCGGAGGCCACCAGCGCGCGCTCCAGGACGTCGAGGCTGGGCGCACCGCCGGTGCCCATGATCAGCCGGGACGTGAAGGACGTACCACCGAGGACGAAGGGGTCGTCGGCCATGGGTCAGCCTCCTTGGACGGCGGTGAGGACCTCGACGCGGTCTCCCTCGGAGAGGGACGTCGACGGCCACTCCGCGCGCGGGACGACGGTTTCGTTGAGGGCGGCGGCCACGCCGGAGGGCGACGGGGACAGGGTCCGCACGAGGGTGTCGAGAGCCGTGCCGGGAGCGATCTCCTGGGGCTCTCCGTTGACGGAGACGTTCATACGGGCTGCTCCACGAGTGCTCCGGCGCCGAATCGCCTCGGTGTGAACGGGCGTGCCTCGTCCGGGAGTTCACCGGTGGCCAGCGCGTGCGCCAGCGCGTCGCCGGTGACCGGGGTGAGCAGCACGCCGTTGCGGTAGTGCCCGGTGGCCAGCAGCAGCCCCGGAAGTTCGGTCGGGCCGAGCAGCGGCGCGTTGTCGGGGGAGCCAGGGCGCAGTCCGGCCCGGGTCTCGGTGAGCGGCAGTTCGGTGATGCCGGGGACCAACTCGTGGGCGTCGCGGAGCAGTTCGTAGACACCGCCGGCTGTCACGGTCGTGTCCCAGCCCAGTTCCTCGCTGGTCGCGCCGACGACCAGTTCGCCGTTCTCGCGCGGCACCAGGTACACGTGGCTGCCGCGCACCACGGCCCGCACGGTGCGGCTCAGGAACGGTGCGTAGCGCTCCGGCACGGTCAGCCGCAGCACCTGCCCCTTCACGGGCCGTACGGGCGGCAGGACGTCGTCAGGGACCCCCTTCAGCCGCCCGCTGAGGCTGCCGCCCGCGAGGACCACCTGGCCCGCGCCCAGTGCCTCGCCCTCGCGCGTGACGACGCCTGTGGCGCGGTCCCGTTCGACCGTGAGCCGCTCGGCCCACGTCCGGTGGAAGACGACCCCGGCCTGCTCGCAGGCGGCCACGAGCGCGCCCGCCAGCCGTCGCGGGTCGACCTGGTGGTCGCCGTCGACCCTGAGCCCGCCGCGCACGCCCGGCGCGAGCATCGGCTCCAGGCGTCGGCACTCGCGCCCGGACAGCCACTCGGAGTCCAGGCCCGACCGGTGCTGAAGGGCGTGCAGTTCGCGCAGATGGGCGCGGTCGTCGGCATCCAGGGCGACGGCGAGCGTGCCGCAGCGGCGGTACCCGAGGTCGAGGCCGGTGAGGTCGGTCAGCTCGGCCGCGAAGTCCGGGTAGCGCTGCGCCGAGGCGAGGTTCAGGGCGAGCAGGGTCTGTTCGCCGTAGTGGAGTTCGGTGACGGCGGCCAGCATCCCGGCGGCCACCTGGGCGGCCCCGCCGCCCGGCTCGGGGTCCACGACGGCCGTGGCGAACCCGCGTTGGGCCGCGCGCCAGGCCGTGACCAGGCCGATGATCCCGCCCCCGACGACGAGGACGTCTGAGCTACGTGTAGGCATGGGCGTCCAGCCCCTCCCTTCGCCGGCATGACCCGGATCAGGTTCGTACGGTCGGAGGCCGCCAGCCTCCCTCTCAGCCCGGTGCGTCCGGACTCCCGCGAGTGCTTTACCTCGGCCACCCTAGCCCGTGCCGTATGTGTCGGTAAGGGAGCCTCCGCGAGACCCGGGCCGAGTCCGCGGGCGGCGACGTCGCGACACGGCAGCGGGACGAGCGGTGTGGAACAGGTCACCTGACGCGCCCGCTGACTGACAAATTGTCAGGTGTCTATGGTGATCGAGTGAGCGAGCAGACGCGGGAACAGGGCACGACAGCAGGGCGGCGCGTGGTCGTCGTCGGCGCGGGCATGGCCGGGGTGCAGACCGCGGTCGCCCTCCGGGAACAGGGCTTCACCGGCACCGTCACCCTGATCGGCGCCGAACCCCATCAGCCGTACGACCGGCCCCCGCTGTCCAAGGCCGTCCTGCTCGGCAAGGCCGAGGGCTCCGCCTTCGACGTCGACTTCGAGGCGCTCGGCATCGAAGTGCAGCTGGGGCGCGAGGTGTTGGGCCTGCGCCCCGCCGACCACGAACTGGACACGGCTGAAGGGCCGGTGCCCTACGACGTCCTCGTCCTCGCCACCGGTGCCGAACCGATCAGGCTGCCGGGCGCCGACGGCATCCCCGGCGTGCATCTGCTTCGCACCCTGGACGACGCCGAGCGGCTGCGGCCCGTGCTCGCCCGGCAGCACGACATCGTGGTCGTCGGCGCGGGCTGGATCGGCGCAGAGTTCGCCACGGCCGCGCGCGAGGCGGGCTGCGCGGTGACCGTCGTGGAAGCCGCCGACCGGCCGCTGGCGGGCGCGCTGCCCGCAGAGGTGGCCGCGCCGATGGCCGCCTGGTACGCCGACGCCGGAGCCTCGCTGCGGACGCACGCACGCGTGGAGCGCATCGAACCCGGCACGGTGGTCCTCGACGACGGCTCACGGCTGCCCGCCGGCGCCGTGGTGGTCGGCATCGGCGCCCGCCCCGCCACCGCCTGGCTGACGGGCTCCGGCATCGAACTGGGCGCACACCGCGAGGTCCTGGCCGACGACGGGCTGCGCACCTCGGTACCGGACGTGTACGCGGTCGGCGACTGCGCCTCCTTCCCTTCGGGAAGGTACGGCGAGCGACTTCTCGTCCACCACTGGGACAACGCCCTCCAGGGCCCGCGCACGGTCGCCGCGAACATCGTCGGGGAGACCCCGGCGGTCTATGACCCGGTGCCGTACTTCTGGTCCGAGCAGTTCGGCCGGTTCGTCCAGTACGCAGGCCACCACGCCTCCGCCGACACCACCCTGTGGCGCGGCGACCCGTCCACCCCGGCGTGGAGCGTCTGCTGGCTGCGCGGGGACCGTCTGGTGGCCCTCCTGGCGGTCGGCCGCCCCCGTGACCTGGCCCAGGGCCGCCGTCTGATCGAGTCGGCGACCCCGGTGAATCCCGAGCTGCTGGCGGACGCTTCTCTCCCGATGAAGGCGGCTATCACCTAGTTCGTCCCCCCGGGTCGGACCGGCCCGACTTCCGACTGTCAGTCCGGGATGGCACGCTGTTTCCGTGACCGAGATTGACGCAAAGACCGATGCTCTCGTCCCCGCCTGGCTCACGCTGCCCGACATCGCAGAGATGCTCGATATCGAGGTGACGCGCGTGCGGCAGCTGGTCAAGGACGGCCAAGTCATCGCCGTACGCCGTGGTGAGAACCGCGCGCTGCACGTCCCCGCCGCCTTCATCGACGGGGCCGAGCAGAAGGTCGTCAAGGGCCTCACGGGGACCTTGACGCTCCTGAGGGACGACGGCTTCTCCGACGAAGAGATGCTCGAATGGCTCTTCACCCCCGACCCGAGCCTGCCCGGCACCCCCGCGCAGGCGCTGAGTGAGAATCGCGGCACGGAGGTGAAGCGCCGCGCCCAGGCGCTCGCCGTCTGACCCGGACGACCGACCGGTGTACGGGCCGCGGGGACCTGCTCGAAGAGGCCCTGCCCGCGGCCCGTACGCGACACCACCACGCAACGACAACGGGGGACACCCGCATGCCCGACACCGCCGCAGCCGCCGCCCGCGCGGAACTCGCCGACGCACGGGTCTACCTCTGCACGGACGCCCGCCGACGCCAGGGCGACCTCGCGGAGTTCCTGGACGCGGTCCTGGCCGGCGGGGTCGACATCGTGCAGCTGCGCGACAAGGGCATGGAGGCCGCCGAGGAGCTGGAGCACCTCCAGGTCTTCGCCGACGCCTGCGCCCGGCACGGCAGGCTCCTCGCGGTCAACGACCGCGCGGACGTCGCCCACGCCGCCCGCGCCGACGTACTGCACCTGGGCCAGGGTGACCTCCCGGTGCCCGCGGCCCGCGCGATCCTCGGCGAGGACGTCCTGATCGGCCGCTCCACCCACGCCGAGCAGGAGGCCGCCGCAGCCGCCGTCCAGGAGGGCGTGGACTACTTCTGCACGGGCCCGTGCTGGCCGACCCCCACCAAGCCCGGCCGCCACGCCCCCGGCCTCGACCTGGTCCGGTACACGGCCGCCCTGGGCACCGACCGCCCCTGGTTCGCCATCGGCGGCATCGACCTTGGCAACCTCGACGAGGTGCTCGAAGCGGGCGCCCGCCGTGTCGTCGTCGTACGGGCGATCACGGAGGCCGACGACCCGGGCGCGGCGGCGGCGGAGTTCGCGAAGCGGCTCCGGCAGCTCTGACGGCTGTCCATATGGTCGCGCTGGTGTCCGGTGGGTGGACAACAGGGCGACAAATCAGGCAAATTTCCGGTTCCGGTTGGGTGTCCGCCGCCCCCTGACTAACCTGCGGGTATGGCTTTCGGAACCGCATCCACCAGGACTGATCGCGCACGAACCGTGCGCGACATGCTCGCGACCGGCAAGAGGACGTACTCGTTCGAGTTCTCCGCGCCGAAGACCCCCAAGGGCGAGCGGAACCTGTGGAGCGCGTTGCGGAGGGTCGAGGCGGTCGCCCCCGACTTCGTCTCCGTGACCTACGGCGCCGGCGGCTCGACCCGCGCGGGCACCGTCAAGGAGACCGAGCAGATCGTCGCCGACACCACGCTCACCCCGGTCGCCCACCTGACCGCGGTCAACCACTCCGTCGCCGAACTGCGCAACATCATCGGCCAGTACGCCGATGCCGGGATCCGCAACATCCTCGCCGTGCGCGGCGACCCGCCCGGCGACCCCATGGCCGACTGGGTGGCACACCCGCAGGGGCTGACGTACGCGGCCGAACTGGTCCGGCTCATCAAGGAGTCGGGCGACTTCTGCGTCGGCGTCGCCGCCTTCCCGGAGCTGCACCCGCGCTCCCCGGACTGGGACACGGACGTCGCGCACTTCGTCGACAAGTGCCGGGCCGGCGCCGACTACGCGATCACCCAGATGTTCTTCCAGCCGGAGTCGTATCTTCGGCTGCGCGACCGCGTCGAGGCCGCGGGCTGCGGCACCCCGGTCATCCCCGAGGTCATGCCGGTGACCAGCGTCCGGATGCTGGAGCGGTTGCCGCAGCTCAGCAACGCCGCCATCCCGGACGGTTTGAAAGAGCGAATCCTCACAGCCAAAGACGATCCCGCGGCTGTACGCTCGATCGGGATCGAGTTCGCCACGGAGTTCTGTGCCCGGCTGCTGGCCGAGGGAGTGCCAGGACTGCACTTCATTACGCTCAACAACTCCACGGCGACGCTGGAAATCTACGAGAACCTGGGCCTGCACCACCCACCGCGGGCCTAGACCGGCCGCCCGGACATACGACACACTGCGTAGCGGCCACTGGGAGAGGGGCGTACATGGGCTGGACGGTCCTCTACATCGCGTTCGGCATCGTCGCACTGTGGTTGCTCGGTGAGGTGTTGCTGCAGTACAAGGCAAGGCTGCGCTGGCGGCTGCTCGCCTTCCTGGGCTTCCTGGGCGTCGTACTCGGGGTGCTGATGGCTTCGGTCGTCGTGATCGGCCTGGGTGCCGTGGCCTTCGCCGTCGGCCAGACCTACGTCACCCTGTCGTTCCGCAGCGGCTTCGACGCCGGCTGGGCGGTCTCCGGGCGACCGGGCGCGGGCGGCAGCAAGCGCCGCGGCGGCGAACCGGACGAGCAGGATCCGGGCCTTGAGGCCTCCGGCCTCGACACGGGCGGCGGTTTCCAGGAGTACGGCCAGAACAAGGCCGCCTACGGCCAGGACGACGACTACGACCGCGACGACGTGTTCACCCCGAACCGCCCCGTCGACCCGATGGCCGCCGAGACCACCTCGGTCTACGAGCCGCAGCCCCTGCCGGACGACACCGGCTCCTACGGTGTCTACAACACCGCCGCGTACGCGAACGCCACCGACCCCGAGTACACGGGCACGGACCAGGCGTACGCCACCGCGGGCCAGACCCAGGACCAGGCCTACGCGGCTGCGGCCCAGGCCGGCGACCAGAACTACAACTACGACGGCTACTCGGGCTACGACCAGCAGCAGTACGGCTACGACACGACCGGCCAGCAGCAGTACGCGGCCTACTCCGACCCGTACATCGGCACGCAGACCTACGGCGGCGCCACGTACGACACGGGCTACGACGGCCAGCAGCAGTATCCCCAGCAGGGCTACACGCAGGACCAGTACGGCAACGGCGGCTATGTCGCCGAGACCCCGGCCGGCGGCGTGTGGGTCCCGCAGCAGCGCAACGACGAGACCTACGGCGGCGAACTCCCGGCGGAGCAGCAGTACCCCTACCAGGGCGACGGCCAGCAACAGCCGCAGCAGCAGCCGCAGTCGGGCGCCGGCTACGACGAGCAGTACCGTTTCTGAAGCCTACTGAGACCCTCTGAACTGCGGCCCCTCCACGATCAGTCCGGCGACCAGCGCCCCCGACATACCGGCGTGCGGGAGACCGCCGCCGGGGTGGGACCAGCCGCCGACCCGGTAGAGCCCGGGCAGGCGAGTGGTGTTCGCCGGATGCAGGAAACGGCCCTGCCCGGCGGCGAGCGACGGAGCGGGCACGGCGCCGAAGCGAGCGCCGCTCTCGCTCACCGTGTCCTTGGGTCTGCGTACCTCGTGCCACAACAGGCGCTCCCGCAGGCCTGGTACGGCCCGTCCGGCGGCTTCGAGCAGGAAGTCCGCGTACCGCCGGACCGTCCTCTCGTCCTCCCAGCCGGCCTCGCTCGACAGCACGGCGGACACCACCGCGGACTCGTGCGCGCTGTCCGGCCGGAGCGCGGGGTCGTCGGGGCGCAGCACCGTCACCGTGGGACAGCGGGGCTCGTCGCCGCCGGGGGAGGCCAGGAAGTCCAACTCGGCCTCGCGGTCCGGCGCGTGGACGACCGTCCGATGCACGGCTCCGTCCTCGCGCGGGCCGCGCAGGGCCAGCAGGAGCGTGAACCGCACCGGCCGGGGTGAGTCCGGATCGGCCCGCACATCACCGTCCTCGTCCAGCGGACGCTCCGTCAGGGTCCGCAGCCGCGCCGGGTCCACGTCGGCGACGACATGATCCGCGTCGACCACCTGACCGTCGGCCAGCTCGATCCCCGCCGCCCGCCCGTCCTTCTCCAGCACCCGGGTGACCTCGGCCCCGAAGACGAACTCGACCCGCCTCGCCAGACACCGCTCGTACACCGCGCGCGCCAACTCCCGCATACCGCCCCGCACATACCAGGTACCGAAGGCGTGCTCCATGTACGGCAGCACGGCCGCGCTCGCCGGAGTGGACCGGGGGTGAAGGCCGTACGCGAGAGCGTGGCTCTCCAGGAGGGCCGTCAGACGGTCGTCACGCAGCTCCCAGGCGCCGATCTCGGCGAGGGTGCTCGCCCTGCGCGTGCGCAGCAGCTTCTTGTGCGGGACCGCCGGATACGGCTCCTGCTCGGCCAGCACCGACCAGTTGGGCCACAACGGCTCCTCCAGGAGGGGCCTGCGGGTGCGGTCCCAGGCCTCGCGGGCCCGGATCAGGAAGTCGCCCCAGCGCTGGCCCGCGCCGCCGCCCAGAGCCTCGTCCAGGGCCGTGACAACGCCCGCGCGGGAGGCGTTCGGCAACGACACCTCCGTGCCGTCCGCGAAGACGTGCCGGGACGACGGGTCGACCTGGACCAGCTCGACCAGGTCCTCCAGCGGCTCCTTGCCGGTCTTGATGAACAGGTCGCGGAAGACCGCGGGCACGGGCAGCAGTCCGGGGCCGGTGTCGAAGGAGAACCCGTCCCGCTCGAAGCGGCGCACCGCACCGCCGTACGTCTCCGTACGCTCGTAGACCGCCACCCGGTGGCCCGCGACGGCCAGCCGGGCAGCGGCCGCCATCGCGCCCATGCCGGCGCCGATCACCGCAATCCGTGCCATGCCTGCGACTTTATCGGCCGCCACTGACAGTCCGGCCACGGGCTGTCACCAGGGGTCGTGGTCAGGCGGCTGTCCCACGTGCGCGGCGAGCTGCTTCTCCTCCCGGCGCTGGGCCCGGCGGCGCAGGAAGCGCCGGATCCGCGAGATCAGGAAGAACAGGACCGTGAGCCCGGCCACCAGCAGCACGGCCGCGATGATCGCCGCCGCCTGGGGATGGAACATCGCGAACGAGACGATCCCGCCGACCCCGAGATCCTCCGCGAAGCTCATGATCACGTTGCTGAACGGCTCGGGCGAGGTGTTGATCGCCATCCGCGTCCCGGCCTTGACGGTATGGCTGGCCAGCGCCGACGAACCGCCGATCAGTCCCGCCACCACATCGTTCATCGAACCGCTGTGACCGGCGAGCACCGCCCCGACCCACGCCCCTGCGGCCGGCCGGATCACCGTGTGCACGGAGTCCCACACGGAGTCGACGTAGGGGATCTTGTCGGCGACCGCCTCGCACAGGAACAGCACGCCCGCTGTGACGAGGACCTCAGGGCGTTGCAGCGACTCGGGGACCGCGTCGGTCACTCCGGTCGCGCCGAAGATCCCGAGCAGCAGCACCACCGCGTAGGCGTTGATGCCGCTGGCCCAGCCGCTGGTGAAGACCAGGGGGAGTACGGACACGGGGGCGATAGTAACCACTCGGCAACATGGCGTCCTGGGCCTGAGTGCGTACGGCTGAGTATCCGTACCTAGGGAGTGAGATGAGTACGCGCGCGGATGGGGTGCGACCTGCGCGAACGAGAGAGTGGAG
>Ga0307507_10011269_pt1 | contig 11332 bp, 18 predicted proteins | sample 7_EM_MG_FD_207223 | JGI IMG/M metagenome (GOLD analysis project Ga0307507, IMG submission 207223) | Populus trichocarpa ectomycorrhiza microbial communities from riparian zone in the Pacific Northwest, United States - 7_EM | ecosystem: Host-associated > Plants > Roots > Unclassified | place...
CCCCGGGGGCCCCCCCACTCCTACTAGGGTGGTGTGGGGGCGTCAGTGGTCCAATGTTGGAGGAGCATGTTTCTAGCGCGAGCTTGAACGGGTTGGTAGGTCTTTCTCATGAGTGGTGGAGGGAGAATGTTTGTCCTGGGCGGGGGGGGGAGCGTGCAGGACACAGGGAGGCGTGTGAGGCCTCCTTGGAGGGGCAGGGTGAGGTGTGCCAGGGCATCCACCAGGAGGGGTTTTCTTATTGGCGGAAAGGGGGCTTCCGTCCACCAGTCAAGAGGGCAGTAATCAGAGGAGAGTCCTTGCCTAAGGTGCCTGGAGGAGTCCTGGGTCCGGAACGAGCAGAGGGAGGGGAAGGTGTGCGGGAGTCTGGCTGAGGCTGGGTTGGGTTTTGGGGAGGCGCAGGCAACTCTGAGGGCGGCTAGGCGTCTTCTGTACCTGCAATAGGAGATGATCGGGGGGAGGGAGGCCTCGCGGGACAGGATGGACGTAGGGGTGGAGAAAACAGTCTGTGTTGTCCATCTCTGGACTCGGTGCCAGAAGCGGTTCATGCCTCTGAGCGCGGCGTTGTTCTGGGTGTGGAGGTCGGCTCTGTATGTGAGTCTGTGGAGGAGGAGGCCGCTGGCAATCCGGTGGCAGAGGAAGGCCCTGACGCCTGCCCCTAGGAAGGAGAGGCACTTGACGAAGCAGAAGATCCCTTGGGCTAGGGACAGTCTCTGTCTAAAGTGGTGGGTGGAGGTGAGGGCGGGGGTAAACCAGTATCCAAGCCACCTGACAACCTTGGAGGGGTGGCAGAGGTGGCCTTCCAGTTCGATAGGGGCTGCTGAGGGAGGGGTCTTCTGGCTCGCGGTTCGCCAGTGGATTAGTTCAGTTTTGGCGACCGAGAAGGACACACCTCTGTCTCGGCCTTTTGCTGCTATGATGGAAAAAAGTCTCCGCAGTTGGCATATGTTGCCACTATAGGAGGGGGAGGCCACGGTTATTGAATAATCATTGACATATAAGATCATGAGACCTTGGGGTATCGACATGTGTAGGGGGGCGACGTATAGGAGGAAGGGGAGGGTGGAGATTGGGGGTCCTTGGGGGGTGCCCACGGAGAATGGGGAGGGGAGGTTGGGGGAACCTTGGAAAACTAGGGTGCGGGTCCTTTCCGACAGGAAGGAGAATACCCAGTCGACCATATAGGAGGGCATGTGGGAGGCCAAGAGTGTGGCTCTGAGGGTGCAGGCATTGCCGTTGTCAAAGCTAGCTTTGATGTCCAGGAATAGGGTGGAGAGGTTTAGTCTAGGGCGTTGGAGGGTCTTTATCTCGTAGGTGAGGGTAAGGCAGAAGTCGGAGGAGCTGAGTCCCCGGAGGGAACCGCATTTGTTTGGATGGAGGAGACCCTGGGACCTGGCGATGGCGGAGAGCCTGACCATTATTACCCGTTCAATGATTTTCAATATGGTTCTGAGGAGGACGATGATACGGAAGGAGGCGTGGGAGTCGTAGGAGGCCTTGCCGGGCTTGTCTAGGACCACTCAATTGGTGGTCTTTAATGAGTGGGGGTGGTAGCCGAAACCTACGTGGGGGGAGACGAGTTTGAGGATGCTGGCGGTGTTGACAAGCGTAACTTGCTTCCACACAGTGTAGGGGACCCCATCAGGGCCTGGTGCCGAGAAGGGGGAGAATTTCAAGAGGGCGTTTCTGATCTGTTCCTTGGTGAGGGGGGCAGTGGAGAGGTTCTTTGGTAGGCGTCCTGTGCGAGGGAGAGGGTCTTTGGTGGGGAAGAAAGAATCTAGGAGCGCTTTGTTTACCGCGAGTGGGTCCGAGGCGTCAAGGAGGAAGGGAAATCTGGGGGTCTTTCTTGGGGCGAGCAGCTGCTCGGCCGTCCAGATGTTGTTCGGTGAGGTTTTCGCAAGGAAGTCAGCCCAGTAGGATGCCTTGGCCCTTTTGATGGCTTTAAAGTAGCCGAGCTTGAACTCTCTGGCTATAATATAAGAGTTGGGGGTCCGGACCTTCTTGGCCCTGCGGGTGGGTTTTGTGAACTCTTTTCAGAGGGTGGTCAGGAGTGGGGTCCACCAAGCTTTAGACTTTGGGGAGGGGCGAGAGTGGTGTGCCGTGACTTCAATAGATGTTGTGAGTGCGGAGAGAGCCAATGAGAACCAGATGTCAAGTTATTTGGGGGAGGAAGCGTCGGGGAGGGGAGGGATTTGCCAATTTTCGAGTAGATCCATAAGGGATGGCCAGTCGGCCATTTGCCAGCGTGGTCTAGGCCTATCGTTATAGGGGGAGGGGGGGTGTAAGGTAATCAATATGGGGGCGTGGTCAGATCCTGTAGGGAGGAGGGACGACGGGTCCCAGGTGCGCAAGACGGGGAAGATATGTGTGTTCGCGAAGGCCAGGTCGATGGTGCTGGGTCTATGGGTTCCGGTGCAGGGAAACCAGGTATAGACGCCTGGGACGTAGAGAAGGGTGAAGCCCAAGTCTGAGGCTCGTTCAAAGTAAGGGGCGGACTGGCTTTCCCCTTTTGAGGGGAGGAGCCTGGAAGGATCGGTTGCTGCGTTATGGATGTTGAAGTCGCCTGCGACTAGGTATAGGTACTCCAGGTCCAAAAGGGACCACTCGGGGTCAACTGAATGGTGGGATGGACAGCGTGGTCCAGCATGAGCGTTCCTGATCGTAAAACGAGGAAAGTTAGTGCCGAAACAGCCTCGTGGAGTGAAGATATCTAGCGCCATGAAGTCATGTGTCTCTGGGGGCAAGAATTGTAGCACTGCAAATTCTTCCCGAGATTTCTGGGATATGTAGCAGGCCACTCTGGGTCTGGCAACGGGGGGAGCACAAGATTTAAATCGTGAAAAACTAGGGAGAAATCCCCTGGAGGAGGGGGGATACATGTAAGAGGACAATATCCGAAGGGGGGCCTTCAGCTAGGGAGGAGAACAAGGAGAGGAACACTTTCCAACTACGCAGTCTATTGTGTTGAACGAGGGTGAGGTTGGTCGCCGGAGCAAGTCCTTCGCGTGAGGTTGAGCAGAGCGTTACTACTCATTTGCGGGACGAACCCGAGGGTTTGGAGGGAGTTACCGGTGGCGGGGGCGGGGCTTCCCCAAATTGTTGGAGGGGTCCGGGGGTAGAAACGTCTAGGGTCTGGGCTGAAGGGGCTTCGGGAGTAGTGAGCGCTAGGTGGCTATCATCGCGCACATCCATGGCTTCTTCACTGTCAGGGGAGGCCTCGGATAGTTCTTCGTCGGAAGGTGGGGGGGCCTCGCGTTGAGGAGTAGGGATTGGTCTAGCCCTGCATTCCCTGGAGAAGGCATCGTGGTCATCACCGCAGTTTGGGCAGTGTGGGGGGGTGGTGGGGCCTCAGCCGGAGATGACCTTGAGGTCTCCGCCCTTGGGGTATGTGGGGTTTTGGCATCTGTAGGCCGAGCGAGTATGATGAAGCGCACGGTAGGGGCAGGTGGGATGTTTCTGGGTACATCAGTGAGCAGCCTGTCTGAATCGATAGCAGTTGATGCATTAGGTGTAGGGGTTAGCTTGCGTCGTTTTCTCGACCTTGACCCGCTTTGAGAAGAGGAGGAGGGCTGGGAGCAGGATGGGAACGTCGTCGAGGTTGACGGAGACAACCACCAAAGTGGCCTGCTTGGAGAGCCTAGCAGCTCAGTCCTTGTTAAGGTACCTAGCTGCGCCAATCGTGACCACTTTTGCGTTGTGGATGGAGTTTTTGATGAAGGTGAACAGATGTTCCTTGTCGTCTGGTAGCATGTGGGTCGGGATTGAGTGAATGGCCAATTCTATAGCGGTTGGCGCCTAGGTAAACGTGAGCCCGGGATTGTCCCCGACGGGTAAGGACTGGTTGAGGCGGCAGGTGAGAGAATCGAAATACGGGGCGTAGGACTCTGCTGGGGTATCAGGGTTGGTGCTAGTGCAGGAGACAGCGTCTCGGTTGTTGACCTCACCCAAATCCCTTGCCCCGAGGGTGCCCTTATATAGGGGTTCCTCCCTCAACCCTAACCCCACGTGACTCATACCCTCTCATCATGCGACTTATAACCCATAGTGAGTCATAGTGTGAAATCCATCAGCTCACTTGTTCGAGTTAGCTGCGCCCTCTCTCGCAACCAATGCAAAACCCATAAAACCAGTCATGTGCCCTAAACGGGTCAGATGCGTGAAACCCATGACTCATAACTATAGGTCATGTGCGGCATACATAAACCACATGACCACAATCGTGAGTCATGTCAAATATCAACTAATAACCATCAACGAATGACACGCTATTGCATTGTCATGTGAAAACCCATTAGTCAACCATCACTTCTAGCGTGAAAGAGAACAAACCAATGCCTAACAACTATTAGTTATGTGACAGTCTGCCTTGCTTAGTCACCATTTGTGATATCATTCTAAGCAGTTGTTGTTGTATAGGTAATAAATGGATGGTGGCAGTGGGGTGGCTGTTGCCGCGCCAGATGAAAAACTTTGTCCCGTACTCTATCTATTGCGGCATCAAATGGGTTTACCATTCATCGATGCTTAGCTAAGATGACAAAATGCAGCGAACTGTGTGAACGAAGTCGTCTTACATATTGCAAATTGTCCTGGCCGGGGTAGGTATAGGGCAAGAAAGCTGATTGAGTGGGAGTGGGATTTGGTAGCCGAGCGAATCATTGAATGAGGTAGACCAGGGGGAGAAGATAGAACGATTACTACGTGGTTTGAGGATGAAGGAGTATTGATACTTGCACGGGAGTATATTGCAGAAGTTGGAGAAAGTCAGATATTAATTCTTAGTCGTTTGGTTATATGTTCTTTTATTATCTTTCTCACGGAATTATATTTGAAAACGGAGGAAATCAAAGAGAAAAAAATAGAACTAATAATGCAATAGAGATAACTTCCAGGGGATTAGCACCAGCTGTAGCAAGCTACCTAGTATCAACAACGGTTGATGCTGCTGAGGAAGGTCAATCCAGTAGAATGTCAATCCTAGATGGAAGCGAGAGTGCACAAAACAATAGGGCATATATATGCCTCACTTCTGAATCAGCTATGAATCCTACACGGCGTCAGGAAAGCAATGAGCAGCACTCCAGAGAGTTATTACCAGAAGAAATAGGCATTGACTCTAGCTCAACAGGTCTATTTCCTAATCAATTTGAAACATACATTCTGAATATAATGGAAAGTACTATTCACAAAACTGGAATTGAGGATGAGCTGGAAGTGGGCAAAGTATACTATCGGAAGCGGAAAGGTATTCGTGCTCAAACTGCCAGAAGATGGCTTCTTAAGCTCAGATTTTCTTGGGAAGAAGTAAGAACGGGGGTTTATGTTAATGACCATGAACGGCCTGATGTCATCCGAGATCAAGCACTATTCTAAATCAGCTAGCAAAACTAATGCCTTACCTGGTCAAGTTCGATCATGATAGTAATATTAATGCCAAAACCACCCATGATCCTGTGTAGTGGGTGGATGTGCTCCCCCTATCATTCTTATTACTTATAATGAGAGTACATTAAGTTGAAATGAAGGAGGATCAAGGGTTTGGAAAGAGGAAAATTAATAATATTTTAAGGCCGGAAAGCAAAGGACGTGGGATAATGGTTTCCAACTTTCTTCTCCCTTGTGGGCGACTGTCAGTCACACACATATCAGCTGAGGAATGGAAAGCCCTTGGAATCCCAGAGTCTGCTTCCCAAACCTTTGAATTTGGACAGCAAAATGTGAGTGCCTATTGGTCACATGAGAATGTGATTGATCAAACAATCAATTGTGGACTCAAGATGTTCCAAGCTGTGTATCCTGGATATTGGGCTTACTTTATCTATGATAATGCGTCTAGTCACAGTTCTTATGCTACGGATGCCTTAAGAGTTCAGAGTATCAATCTTGGAGCAGGAGGAGATCAGACTATTCTATGAGATGGCTACTAGATGAAGGAAGGAAGGAAGATTCCACAATCCATGGTTGATGAAAACGGAATTCCTAAAGGTATTGAAGCTGGGCTGCCGGAGCGGAGTTTATAGAAGGAAGGACTGCGGCTGGAATGTGGGAAGCGATACTGCAATAGGTGCTTACAGAGAAAAAACTGGTGTAATTGTGTGAAAGACAGTAATTTGTGCATCACATAAACCACAGTGAGGAAAGAAACGGGAATGCCGAGGAAAGGAGAACTGCTCACGATGTCAATGATGTGATATTTGTATGGCAAGAAAAGCTTGTCCGAGTTGGAAAAAGAAGCAATAGTGCGACGATTGTCAGCAGTTTCTGGGACGGAAGTGTCAGGCTTGTGATGCTCTACCTCCAGCATGTTCCACTCCAGGTAAGTTTTATCTTATAATTAATACTTGTTCCCTGTAACAACTACCCAAAAAAGGCGGAGGTATATTTTGTCTGTGTGCTCAGATATGCACTGATATTTTGCTGTGTTGTTCTACAATCTCTGTTTTTGGATACTTCTTACTGAGGACAAGTATAGGCAGGGTTTTACACTATCCGATTATCATTCTTCCCCTTCCTTATTAATAGCTAAACTCATATATACTTGTTATAGAATGCTGTGCCCACCATATCCTTTCACTTCAATATGACTTCATATGTCAGAAAGGAGAACTCCAGGAAGCAATAGAGGCTTCAGGACATTGGGTTTTATTTCATCCAAAATTCCACTGTGAATTAAATTGGATAGAATATTACTGGGGGCAGGTCAGGAGGTATGCCTGGGGCAATTGTGAATATAACTACGAGGGACTTAAAAGCATACAAAATTTCATTCTCCTTTTCCTAGCCTACAATCTTCCTAATAGTTATTGTTAGATTATTTCGCTGGCTCTTACCTCAGTTAAGCTAACAACCATTGTGATGTTTCTTGCTCTTACACAATGAATGATGAATCCATACCGGACTGGACCTGGTTATGAAAGTGCCGGATACCAGGAATATCTCTCACATCGGAGAGTTGGGCATATGGAAGATGCTTTCTAGATTTTCTGCTTCTATGTCTTTTGTTATTACACAATCAGTTTCTCAGAGAAAATGTAAAGTACACTCCCTTTTACGCTTTCTCAACTCCAGCTTTTATCCACGGTCGGCATCATGACCGATCACTCGATAACTTTGTAACTTGGCCGCGAGGGTATGTTATGGTTAACCGGCACCATATGTTGATAGCGGCATTCTTGTGAGTGGCACTCGCGATAATTCCAATTGCGGCAAGAGGGAGCTAGTGCAGTGGCTTATGTTATACTAGGTTGTTGATAGCCTATCCGTCCTTCAGTGGAAGGGAAGAATGTCCCTGCTATCTGCCCTGTGGTTGTGTGTTGGTATCCCATTGTGTTTTCGCGAGGTGGTAACTCGTAGGCTCTTCGGGACTGTGAGGAGGTTGGTTTCTGAAAGGTTGTCCATGTTGCCTGTGGTACTGGATGTGCAAAGCATTTGGAAGCTACTAGTTCACTGCCTAGCTGGTGCCAGTCTTGTGGCTTGTATATGTTCTTCCCGCTTGCTCCTGGGTTGCGGTAGAATTGGAAGTAGTAGGATTTTACCCCGTCCCAAGTATACTTCTCTAGTAAGTTATAGAGATTTGCTGTGTAGATACAGAGGGCAGTGGCCAATTCACCCTGTAGGCCGCCTGGTGCTAAATTGATAAGTATTCCGGAGTAGATGGCCCATGCTTTAAAAAAAATGCTGATTGGGTATTCGCTGTCCTTCCCCTCACGCTGTGCCTGTTCAAATTCCACTACACCAATATTGATCGTACGATGGGTTTCTGCCCGCTCCTTCTCGGTTCCTAACAGGCGAGATATTGGTAGGCTTGAATCTATTTTCAAAAGTCTGCTGCAGTGTCGCTCGTTCCACCCCTGGGAACCTGGTTTCTACCGAGTCGATGACTCCAGATACCCTCTCGCCTGTGGGTGTGATGTGGGTATGGGTAGGATATAACATACCAAATTGGTTCGGCTCGGTCAGGGATCTTTCCTACTCGTTTTCTTCCTGCTGTAGGGCCAGCTGGTGTTCTAACTCTGCTATTCTCCCAAGGGAAGAGTTAGATATCAGCGGCTGAGTGCCTGCGTGTGGGTTGCTTTCTGCTTGCCAGGCTGTCTGAGTGACAGTCTGTTGGGGAATGTTCTGTAAGCTTGGTTGGAGCATTACTCGGTTGACAATATCCTGCTCCTGGGAACAGAGTAGTTCTCGCATGGTGTTGAGATTGATTCCCGTGTCCACGGTGGCTAGTGATGGGGATCTAGTATTCGGTACACTACCTGAGGCTGGAGTTATTGAACGTTGTGCCGTGCTGTACCTGCTTACTAGGCTCCGGCTTTGCTGAATGGTATTGGTGGAGGAGTCAGGAGAGTGGCTGTATTCCGGGATAATGGGATCAGCTTCTTCACTCTCGCTTGTGGGATCATTCGATGTATGGCTTCGACTCTGGGTAGGTGTTTGTTCTTCCTAATGGCCATAGCAGTTGGGGGGGTTTCTGTTTCGTGTTTTGTTTCGGATTTCAGCTGGAGCTCTACGCGTGTTGGTTCGAGCGGTGTTGCCTGCATGTGTAGAAGATCTGCGAAGGGCCATAGCTTTTGGTGTTGATAAGTGCCTACGAGTGCGGGGCTAATATAGAAGGGTAATTCAGTTTAATAGGATAGGTCTTCTGCCGAGGAAGCGGATAAAAAGGGCGATGTGTAGGGAACTAAAGAACGCGAGGTGCAAGGAGCATGGTGATCTTGTCGTGGAAGGAGTTCGGAGGTGCTCTATGTATGGGGGGGTCCACAGGCCCGGTGTTCCTGAGCTATGACCCCGCACTGTCCCAGCAACCGGGTATACTTTTTTCCGCCCTCCCCGAGACACGACCCTTACCTGCCAGACGCCCTCCTTGGGGCTTTCCCCATTGGCAATGGGTGTACCAACCCACCATTTAACTTATTCTACTTCATGTTTTAAAACCCCTATTTTTAACATAGTAGAAAATTCTTTGTCAGCCTTAACCTATAATGCCAAGACAAATTACACGCATTACGGTTGCCGTTACTCCCAAAATTGTCACGGTTGCTGTGTGAAAAGTGGGTCTACGTCTACTCTTCCGGAACCATACCTTCTAACAAATTTCCAAAGTGGTCGTTGCCATGGGGTGAACCACATCCCTGTAGACGACTTTACCTCCGAGACGGACGGTCTACACAGTTGGGAATACAAACTAATGGGCAGGCCCAAGGAACATACAGGCTTGCTTATCAGTCACATGAAAAGAAAAAAATATTTATCAAAAGAGTTGATCCACTTCAAGAAAGCAGTATGCACGTATCATAGAAAAACCTTCGAACTAAGATAGGAGGGTACATGGAACAAGCGGCATAAGTGGCACTGCTGGCCAATTCGTGGAGCATTCAAATACAATAGTGCGAACGCAGCATCAATTAACGTCAAGATGTCCCAACACCTTATTCCTCGTGAAGTACTCCCAGGAACTTGAGGAAGCTGGTCTTAAGTGTTGCATCTGATCCAACCGTGCTCATGCCAAAAACCGAAAGGAGGAAAATAAGATCGTCATCTACACCGCCCAGTTCAGATTAAATTTCTCTTCCGACAAGCTTAGACACTTACGAAGAAGTCCCTTTGCAACTCCTAGAGTTGCCGGAAAGCCAGGAACTAATTCCCCGTTCACGCCATAGAATGGTTCCAGGGTTGAGTTGTGGCGAATTGCACTAAGATTGATGGCCCGGGCGATACTGTTTTTTTCCCTGGGACCAGTTTCACTATTCAGTACTTGAGGAGAGGCAAATATACTGGGGACTTACTGGCGAGTAATCTCATTTCGGAGCTGCTTTACTTCCAGCTGCAGGGAAGCCAGTCGCTGGTCAATGCCAAGCAGTCGTTGCTCGAGGGGATCTAGCCGTTGCTCAAGAGTAGCATGTCCTTCCTTGAGGGCAGCCTGTTCTTGCTGAAAGGTCGCCTCTGGTTCCATGGTATCCACTGTTTTCTGAAAGGTAGCCTGTACTTCATAGAGGGTAGCTACGTCCCGTCGGAGTTCATTCAGAACTAGTAGAATTCGATCTCCTTCTTTGATGGCAGGAACATTTTGTATAAGAGCGGCTTGATCAGTCAAGTCCTGGAGGCCTTGCGAAAGGATTCTCCAATTAGGTTGCTGCCCATTTGGAGCCTGAGGTTCTTCCTGAATATCCATGGGAGAGGGCTGAGTGAGGGGAGCTGGATTAGGTGTTTGGGTTGGGAGGCTGAGCGCTTGAGTTGCGGTAGTCAAATCTAGGAGTGTTTTTGCCCGTTAAGTGGTTTTTCGTATTCGGGCGTGGGTGTTTTTCCAAATTAGAGGAAATATGGCACTGAAAGGGGAACAGAGGGAGAGGCGTACTTGCTTGCTTGCTAAACTGACAGTCATGACAGGAGTATATATGGAAAATAAAACGCTATCCTCAGCCTCCCAACGATCACCACTCGTATCCACTTCCTTCCACACATGTCTCCTTATCACCGTGTTTATCCCTCAAAGGAACAAAGAACGAGAAACATTCTGCGTTATCCCTGAACAAAAGAAATGCATCACAAAGACCTCCTCTTTCCTCCAGCTTTTGATCCTAACATCCAACTCTTGTTCTTCTATCATTTCCGTAGCCTCCACGCCTCCCTCCAACTACCCGCCGACCAACGAAACACTTCCTTAACCTCCGTGCTTTCATTAAATCAATGAAACTATATCATGCCGAGCAGCATTTCCAACTAGTGTAGCTTGTGCCAAGCTTTACAGCAAAGATACCGTGCTCATAAGCTTCCAATAAAGGTACGCACTCTGTCAAGAAGTTATTAAACAAAATATGCTATGATAGGTAGAGTCTTGCCGTCCTTATTCTTTCTGTGCGGCCAGCAGCGTCCTATAAATAAAAAAAACTCTCCTACAAGAAAAAGTCTTCTTCGTTCAAGTCCTTTCTTCCACCCTCGTCTCTTTCTTTCCAAACCACACACACAATCATCCGACACATCTCGTCTCTTAATCTCTTGACTTCGTTTCATCTACTTACAGAGTTTTTACTTCCTGAACATTCTTGATACCTCTGCCTATTTCGCTACCATCATAGTGTGACGCTCTCTATCTTCTAGCTAACCTTAGTCTCAAACCTTCAGCACACTCTAGTGCTAGTCAGTGTTCCCAAGCGTCCAGTCCGTCCGTCTTTCGCCTAGGACGGGACGGACGCCAAGTTTGAGACCTTTGGACGGGACGGACGGCCGGGCCCTATAGGTGTCTTAGTTTATGTTTCATTTTCGAATTTCATGAGCATTATGTCAGTATTATTAAGAAGTGAAACATTTTTATTCTAATGTAGTTCTATCATACCGTCCT
>Ga0307507_10011272_pt1 | contig 11329 bp, 11 predicted proteins | sample 7_EM_MG_FD_207223 | JGI IMG/M metagenome (GOLD analysis project Ga0307507, IMG submission 207223) | Populus trichocarpa ectomycorrhiza microbial communities from riparian zone in the Pacific Northwest, United States - 7_EM | ecosystem: Host-associated > Plants > Roots > Unclassified | place...
ATTAATAAATTAAGATTTCGGAAGATACAATGCAGGTCCTATTGGATCAGGTGAGGAACCAGGAGGTGGCCATGCATCGGATTCTGCAGCTTAATATTAGCGATATTTACTCATAGACATTGAAGGACGACAAGAACCTCGACTTATTCATTGTCCAGTCCGCCTCAATTCGCCCCCGGGGTCCACACACTGAAAGGAAGGCGTGCGTCCTTTTCTCCATTCCATTTGCTTAATTTGCATCCATTCAGCATAGTCCAGTCAAATTGGTAGTGGGTGAAGCGGTCGGTGGAGCACGGGCACTGCATGAGGGGTCCTGAATGGCGCTGCGGCTGGGTTGTTGGTAGGCCACACTGCAACCATGGGGCTTGCGATGTGAGGGGGTGGTAAGAGGAGATGCTGCCGCTGTGGTTGATTCAAGCCCATTTGACATCCCAGCTCGGTGCCTATTGGATGCCCACCAGGATAACTTGCGAAACAAAATATGTAATTGGCTGACGTCGCATCTGTTGAACTTACTGCACCTACTCACCGGCGGAAATGGGGCTTGGCAACGACGGTAACGAACAGTGCCTGGGAAGGCGTATCCACTCTCTCAGAGCTGGACGATCCAGAAGCCATTGCGCTCCTAGTCGTTATCCTGCTCGCACCCAACCAAATTGAACCCTCCTCATCTTGGGTGACTTCTCCCGTCCGCCACATAAACCTATGCCTCTCGTCTTCTCTAGTACCTTTTCCTTTTCCTTCTCTAGAGGAAGGATCACGCATACATGAGTTCGACATTCGGATAGAAGCAAGAGAAAGCACTCACAGAAACCCGTGGTCCTTCCTCTTCCTCCTATCTTTCTTGATCACGTTCCAGCAGCTGAAATATCCGCATCACTATCGAAAAACTATCAGAGGTAAGCTAGGGAGATAGAGATGAAAACTCACTCTCCGGCCGCAGCAGTGATCACTTCCATCACTCTGGCGGTCGCCGTGAGGTCAGTGGCAGTCTGAACGCAAGAAATGTTGCACATGTACACAGTCAGATTTGCTCTGCCTGTCGTCGAATTTGGAATGGCGGCAGAGCCTGTGATAGTGGCTTGCACTGATGCGGTATTCTGTGTGACGCACCCCAAGCGGTACTATTGCCCAAAGCCTCAGTGTACTTTCTTGAACTAAAAGAATAGGCAACGTACCGGTATCTACTTGGTAAGAACAAGCTGCCATGAGCAGCGCAACAAAGTAAGACGAAAGGCAAGCGACCGAATTTGATGAAATTGAAATTGGATTGAAGCTGAATATAAGAAAATTCTCAAAGTAGAAATGGACAAAAGCAAAGACCGGAAAAGAGGATGAGGTCGGCTCAAGAAAAAGACACCAGGTCGCTGGAGGAAGAAGGAACGACAACGAAGGGGACCGATCGAGACCAAAGAGACTTTGATGTTGGGTGTTTAAAGCCTTCATCGTTGGTACATGGAGATGGCAGTCGCATGGCTCGGCGTCGAGCTGGCGAAAACTATCAGAATGCAGCATTATGTTAGGTCAAATGGTGAGATATTGGTGAGAAGACAAACCTCCACCACCATGAGACAGAAAAGACGAGTTAAGCTGCTGTTGCCTGAATTGCTTGCTGCGACGAAAAGGCATTCAGATGAGTAGCAGGAATGCATATGCATATGGCAGAAATCGCAGAGGAGGAGGGTTGACATTTTAATCATCAACATCAAGCCGAATTACTCGCATGTGATGTGAGGACTCTGAAATGAAATGCTAGCTATATAGTACTCCGAATGAAATTTAAGGGTGTGTATATGTACATGTCACAATATTGATCAAATGTGAGCTGCTCGCTGCAAGACATAAAAGAATGAAACATACAAGAATAAAAGTCGCAATGAGCCTACTAAACGTTAGCAGCGCAATCTCAAATACAAGCTCAGAGTGGGAAAGACAGCTAGATGCCACTATCCATGGTCAGGTTCGCATTCTTCAAATTTTCGAATCTGGATCCTCTTTGATATCGACCACTTCCAGTTCCTCATCCGTCTTCTCTGTCTCCGAGTCTTCTTTCATGATCCTTTCGTTGAACTCCAGGGCCTTAACCAGGCTTGTCTCGTTGTATTCAGCAGGGCTGGTGAGTTGGGCAAAAAGGCAAAACATGTAATGGAGAAGGCAATATGCATAGCGGAGAAGGCGACACATGTACTGATAAAGCTTGTTGATATAGGGAAGGAGGCCCAAAATTTGGAAGCGAAACGAGAAGAGGAGAAGAGAGCAGCAAAAGATGAAATATGTGCTTGAGCTTGACTTCGCCGTCTCTGGACTAGTCAGCTTCAGAGGGGAAGCAGGGTCAGGAAGAACTGTGGGCCTTTCTGTAATTGTGACCGATTGTGTGGCTGTAACTGTGATGGTTTCCATAATGGTGCATACCACAATACTAATTGCGGGAGATCCTGTTGGCGATGGGACATGCATACATGCCATAGCCTGAGTGATGCTTGTTGCCCTGAGGTGAAGCTCTTCCATGTCTCTCTTGGATGCCAGCATGGCGGCTGGCTCGAGCAATCGGGCTTTCTCGGGGTCATGCACAATCACTGTGGGCTGAGTTGCCAGCGCCATTGTCGGCTCAAGGAATTGGGCATTCTCAACTGTAGAGGGCTGAGTTAGCAGTGGGAGAAAACGATCAAGAGCTTGCTTCAAAATTGATATGGATTCTCCGGAGACATTTGGGTAACCAATTGCAACAATCCAGGCAACTAGGACCATTAAAAGAATAGCTTTCAGAGCTCTCGATACCCTCCGAGCAATAGTCAGGTCAGACACATTGGGAGAGGCAGTTGTGGGAGGGAGAGTTGCATTGGCAGAAACGGGTGCATTTATAGGGATGGATGGGTTGCGATCGGATATGTTGAGAGAGTCATGGTTGGACACATTGAGAGGCACCTGGTCTGATAAGTTGGCAGAGGCATGGGTGGAGGCACTAGAGGAGTTATGGTCGGAACTAGTGATAGGTTCCTCTTGACTGGGCGCAATGGAAGGTGGCTGGTTGAGCACCATGATGGGGGGTACTTCATTGGGCACCATGATGGGAGCTACCTGCTGGACAGAAGATGTAGGTTGGGCAGACAACATGGACATAGATGTTTCATCATGTGACCGGTTGTTGCGCGCGACATGAGAGAGCTCTGATTGTTGGTTAAGTATGATCTGAGATGGATCTTTGTTAACTGTCGCTTGCAGAGGCATTGTGGGCACATCCCCCTGCAGACTTAAGGCAAAAGTTGCAACAGGCTATTAATATTGGAAGCTGATAAAATGAAAGCATCATCTCCAAAGAAAGAATGTACCCTTGTCTCGGCCACCTTGACGTCATTTTTGTTGCTTAGATGATGTTTGAATTGGACAGAAAGAACGACATAGTAAAGGTTTTCCCCTTCTCCGTCTGCATAAAAAATGGTTGGCTTGCCTCCAACAACACCATATGCCTAACAGCCTGGTAAGCTATGTTGGTTATGGTACAAGATAAGACTCACAAGTCGAAGTGATGCTGGAAAGAGGTCAATTAGTCTTTAGCGCAGTGAATTGGAATGAATACTCACAGCGGATCTTAACGCCATCAGTTCTCATCAGCCTATACTCACGTGCAGGTCTAACCACCCACTCGGTTGCAGCTTGGCCAGTGGAAGAGTAAGCATCCACAAAAATCACTTTGCCATTGACATGCCCCATGACCACAAAGTCCTCTTGCCTGTATGCAATGCTGGCCATTCAATTGGCTTTTCCTTTTCCCAAAACATCATAATAAGTGGATCCCATGTATTTCCGTTCAGTAAGGGAATAAAAATCTATTCCGCTGACTAGATTTGTCACAGCCATCTCAGACCTCGAAGGTGATAGCGCGATGCAACCACTAGAAGGGGTTTTGAGAGATCTATCTGCACCTTCAGAAAACAGAACTTACATCTGATAACCAATGGGGGCATCCATTTTCCAAAGAATTGCATATGGATCCTTTGTTTGGATAGTCCTAAATTTTAAGGCAGCATCAGGCTACACTCTAACCTGAAATATGGCAGGTGAGCTTACACAAAACGGGATTTACCTGAGTAACAGATGAGGAGGCTGTCCTTGTCTAAGAAAAAAAGCTGATGGGGAACTTTACCAATTGGCAGGAATTTCTTCGCCTTTGTGATTTGTAATGGCTTCTGTAGCTCTGCAAAGAATTGTCACTTCAACGTAAATCAGGAGGAAGGAACCCACCAGCAAAGGGATCGTCGATCAATGCCACAGAAGTGGACTGACCATCACTGAAACCCAAGGCCATCTGAGTTCTGTCATCGTTGATAGACAGGCTCTGGATAAATCCTGGTATTTCGCAAAGGAGCACATCCTCCTTAAGATCAACAATTAAAGAGAGCAAAATGAGGCTAAATTGATGTGAATTACTTACTGTATTGGACCGTATATGTATAGCATACAGATTTCCTGAGATGCACCCAGCAACAAACCAAAATGGAATGTTCGGGTGCCAACCAATGCTCTGCACTTTGGAACCAGCATTGTAACACCTGAGAATTTGAAAATGCTTTTCAGAGGTGCGAATCTGAGGTTCATGTTAACACATCAAGAGGAGGGTGGGTTTTGACACTCACAGTGATTAATCCACTTTCCTCTCCGATCGCCACCAAACGCCCATCAGGGGAAAAGGATACAATAGCAGGAGCACCTCCTGCACCTGGGATTTGGCCAACATTGGTCAAACTAATCAAATGCATCTCCATCATCTGGGACATGATTGGGGGGATCTGAAGTTTATGCCATGGCTGAATGGGATGAATTGACAAATGCTGCAGATGGTAAACTTGGGGCGCAGGGTGGTGGGATGTACATGTCGGAATCCCGCCAAACTCATCATGTTCATTCTATGGGACCTTCCACAAAATGGGGATATAATGACATCGATGGGTTGTGCATGCATATGCCCAGAAATAGGAACATATTGTGCCGCAGAAGGTCTGAATTCAAAAAAGCTGAAAGACCTAGAGATCTAGGGTGGAAACCATGCAAAATGTGTTGCGTCCCCATATATGTTCAAGCTCAAGGCAAGTCAATGTTGACATGTTGACACTATTAACAATTCCAGCATTGTTTGGTTGCCAGTCAATCAGTGACGTTCACGTTTACCCTTCACCGTAATTTGGTCACTAAGTGCTGAGCTAGCGCTCCTCCCAGTGCAATCAACATTGCGCTACTACCCTGCAACTTAGAATATGTCATCAGCTTGTTTTCCCCTCCCCAGGACCCCCAGGAAATGATTGGGATCGGCACTATGCAGCAGTCCTCAACATGCCACATGTGTAGAGGTTACTAACAATATCTTCGATCGCAAGGTTCGCATTTTTGGACATCAGTCTCATACTAGTATTACAATTGATCAAGCAATTGTTTCTAGATCTTTAGGATACCAGTGGTCTGATGCAACATCGATCACATACACATGTACATGGACATGCTGATGCACTTGACATTTTGTCAAGAACTAGTACATTTATTGTCATTTTTCCCCTTTTGAATTCGACTTTTGAAATGATTCTTGAATTGTTTAATCAGCCACCACGGCCACCCCAGGCTCCCCCTTATCTGCAACCTGCACACATATATATTTCACCTTTGCGTTCAAGTGTCAAACCATTCCCCTCTACTCAAGAAACGCACACAGTTAAATGGTAAGCACTTGCCGGCTCCAATCCTCTTATATCACTACAATCTTTCTGACAATGTCCCATAGCCAGTGGAAAGAGTTACCCGTCAACGTGAACGGTCAGCGGCCTCGCCCATCAAAAGGACATCCCCTTCGCTTGTTGACGAAAGAAGGTCTGCCTCTCCTGTTGGACACATGGAAGAGGCCTGGATTATGGCACAGGCCGAACCTCCCCTGGCGCCACTGGAATATGGACCTGTAAGTAAAATCATCCACATATCTATCCTGATCTCCCATCTGATGAGGTGTCTAGCCATTGGGAGCCCACGGCTACCTCTACACTCTGTGCAGCCAAAAGCGGTCAATGCGGGATTTTCCCATTGTGGACAATGTCGATCCGACCATGGAGCTACCAGTCATTGACGCTTCCAACTTTTTTAAAGGCTCACCACACTTTCCTCTCATCCCGATCCATCAATCCCGTGTCATCATTGACTCTCATAAATTTTTGGTCCTGGGCTATATTGACCAATACATTCCACGAAACCAAACATTGGCTGGTATCAGCTGGAATCTAATCTGGCGCGGCGAACTTGCCATTTTCCAACTCGGGATTAGGGTCCCCATTCTTTCAAGGTTTAAGGTGGGTTCTAACATTGTGAATAAGGCTTTACGCCTGTGAGTGCATCTCTCTTTTTGGTCAGAAACTCACCCAGATAACTGAACTTATCATCAGCTTTATGTCGAGAGTATTGGAAGCCATCGAGGAGGATGAGGAGCCACCCATCGACATCATTGTGAGTTCAGAAACACTGATCGTAACTTGTAATAATCAAGCACCTAGGTTGGATCCGATATCTGACTTCGAGCACTTTCAAAAGTACCATCATTCAAAAGGATTTGACCAGTAACATACATTGTGCATATACTTTATGTATTTTATGCAAAAGTTATGACTACGCAAAAGATCATGAACCTCAAGAGCAGCGCTCAATCAACATTTGGTCATATTTATTTGTACATGTGTGATGTAGATGATATTGATAAATATTTCTCGATATTACGCTTGGCTAGTACGAACACCATCTTGGGAATCCTTTTACCATGCCATCGCCGAGTCAGTACGCCTTTTCAAGGATGTACCTTTATACAGGAAGAGTATATTTCAAACCTCCAGAAGTATATGTTGGGTTAGTTTTCCATGTGCCTCAAGATGTGTATGTGTAAGTGATCGTGTGTCCCTCAGTACAACATCTCCTTTCACTTTCCATATCACACAATAGAACCCCCTCCATGACCTCCCATATGCGAAGACAGTGTTGGCCCAAAGCTTGAGTCCAGACTCAGCCAGCAACATCAAGAGTCTCCAATTTGACCTGAAGACTGCGACATGGATGGACTTGAGATATTGGCATGAACAAATACAACAGTTACCTTCCCCTCCATGAAGTCATCTAATACTGATCAGGGGGGTGAGGCACCCAAGCTTTCATTCATGAAAGGCATATCAAAATCCTCTTCCCAATGAAGCTCGATCACATTTGTTCCGCGGTTGTGATGCCGTCTTCAAATCACCAATGAATCCATACATTAACCATGCCTGGTCTTGACAGCCTTATATCCTGCCCCCTCTTTTGCCAAAAACCTAGCCCTCACTCCCCATGGCAAAAAATCTCTTCTCCATCCCCAATTTTTCTATCGTCTTCTGCAAGATTCTTGAAGTCACCATCATCATCTTCCGCGAGACTCTGGAGGTCACCATCATTGTCTCCGTCCTCCTTGGTCTCGCTGAACAAATCATACATGAAGATGGCTCAAAAATCGGGGAAACAAGTACCCTCGTGAGGGAGGCAGAGAGCAAAGGGGAGTCCAACCAAAGAGAACATCAACGACCTCATCCACCATTGCCACCTTATCTGTAAAATGCGCATTCAGGTAATGTTTTCCCTTATCTACACTTCTTTCACCCTATTTAGACGTGTGTTTAGATTTTTCGCTGGGGCAGCGCAGCTTGCTCTTAGCCCTTGCCATTGGCACTGTGTATGTTATCAACCCTTCTGTCAAAGTATCAATCTAACTTTTCTTCAATTCAGGTTAATTGCTGTCTGGTTTACCAAAGCCTCTAATCTGTGGAGTAAAGCCAGAACACTGGGAAGGCACATTCATGTGCATATATGGACCCTAGGTATTTTTGAGCTCATTGCTTCTATCATGAATTTCATCATGGATGGCAGCATGCTCAAGGTGGACAATATTTTCTCCATTTACGTCTGCCATACTAACTCCAAGAAACAGCCAAGGAGAAATGGCACATCAAGCTCACGCACGCATTTGGCAGTAAAAGTATGTTCTTCTTTCCTTGACTGTTCATTTCCTAATATCAATTCCCCACTGCAGAGGTAGAATATGGCGAATCTAAAGCTGGAAAATGGGTCTTCTTCATCCTCCCACTAATCACAGTTCTCCGAGAAGGTCAGTCGCCCTCTTTCCTCCTCCCTACCTCCTCTCACACTCCAATGCATAGGCATAGAAGCAGTTGTTTTTGTAGGAGGTGTCTCCCTCATCCAATTTGCAACAGCCACCCCCATAGCTGTCATTGTTGGAATAATTTGTGGTCTCGTCGTCTGTTTCGCAATCTACCAATTTGCCTCTTGGTCAAGTAAGTTTTCCCTTGGCCATTACCATCTTTCTGTGCTTACCTCACTTACAGCACTAACCGCCTTCCTCATTGTAATGACCAACCTCCTCATCATCGACACCAGCCTTTTCTCCAAAGCCAAATTCGAAGGGAACACCTACGCCAAGCTCCTTGGCACTCAAGGGGATGGATCAGGTGGCAGGTCAGGGTCATCCAGAGTCCAAGGGAACGTCTGGCATCTTGTTTGCTGTTATTGCGAAAACAACTTGGATGGGCAGGGATGGTTGATTTGTGCGATCTTTGGTAAAGCATTCTTGTACTTTTATGCATAGAAATTAATGGAATTTTTAATGGTGGGAACGATCTTCTCATATGTATTTTACTGGATCACAGTCATCATCACACTGGTATTCTTGAAACTCAAAGAAGTTCGTCTTGTCCTCTCTCTCTCCTCACACAGTTAGAGCCTTGCAGTTAACCAGGGCCAAACGAAACTCTTCGGGAAAGGATCAGCAGCCACTATCCACCATCAAAACTTGTGCAGGAAAAAAGCGGCGTTACAAGAGCAAACCTTCATGAATAAGAAAAGGGCGGAACTTGCCATGCAGCTACAGAACAGTCAAATAATCAATGTGTCTTTTTGCCATCATTGCAGCATCTTCCTGTTCATCAATGGGTGGCAAACCCTTCATTTTTCATTTAAACCGTAGTAGCATATGCAAGTAAATTGGTTAATATGGAGGAGGAAGCCATGTGGAGTTGCTGAGGTATTGCTAAATCTTAAAACTTGAAACTTGGGATAGTACTTCATCCATGTGCAGTCAGAAGCTCAAAAAACTCTATTATCTACCCCTTCAAACCTCGTCAATATTTTTCCTTTGGCTGTGTTAAGCTTTCAAGTCATTGGCGTGTTTGTAGGTCCTTGTGGGTTCCATTTTAAGACCAAAGTCGTGATTGCAAATCTCAGTGGCTTATCATCTATAGCATTTCGTTATAGCATATATGCGCAATGTATAATTTTTCAATACCTCCAGTAGTAAAATCTCTGAAAAAGTGCAATTAATTAGTATATCTATATATCTAGATCCCGCACTCCAAGAAACTTGCGTGCGGCCGTGGCGTATGGCGGATATACTTCGATCACCCCAGACTTTCAACTCATGTCCAGCACCTGGTTCTTCCACCCCCCAAAAAAGACGTTTGTATCAGATTTTCTACAAAGAAAATAAGAACGTGTTCACAATTGATCGAAGAGGCGTGTTCCTTTCTTCTCCACGTCTATGGGTCTGCCAAGTTGATTTCTAATGAATATTATGAGGTTTGACCTTTACATTTTTATTGACTGCATCTGGAACTTTTCTACGCAGTAGCGTCAAAATTTAGTACACGAATCATATTATTATATATGGCCCACAAAATCTTGAACTTCAAGACCAGTCAGTACATATCAATATTACAGCTACTAGCTTCCAAATTTGGCTCCTTGGCCAAATACAGCCAAAGTCACTTTTCCATCCTGACTGATTTCCTTCCTCATATGTATAGGTAGTGGCACGCCACCATCAAGCTTCATCTCTCATTGTTCAAATGCACACACATGCTAGAGTTGAGCACTAGCCCAAATATGCCGCCTCATGCATAAAGACAAAACCTGGACCTCATGCACATGCATATGGTCATGAACCTAGCTTTATGCTGAACCTGACCAACTTACCCCGCTCTCGCATGGCTAGTCATCAGACCTGTGCTACTACTTCAGATTTAAATACACCAGGCCTCAAGATTGACTGACGACACGCATCGGCCACGGCTGTACATGTGGGCTTATGTTCATTTTTTCCGATATATTTATGTTTGCTGATGAACTTTGACTGCTAGTGTTGCGTAGATCATGACCAATTACAACTTCACTGTAATTTTGGCTTGAATCTGGACTCTCACTATCAATATTGGCAATCTAATGCCAATCCAATAGATAACATGCCATGAAGCGGGCCCTATATTGAGCATGCATATGCCAGCATAATTCCAGGTGAAATTGTAACCCCATTTTTATCAAGGTACTGATACGGCCTTCCACTGATCATGACATTCTTCGATGATCGATTCTAGGCACTGTCAGTTGGTGCAGCATTAATTAGACTGAGTTTTTGGCCTGAACTTGGCCATTAAAAGTGTAGCGGCAGATCCGCTCGTGTGTGAAGTCATCAGGCTTTCACGACTTGGGAGGGATCCAGATCTGGCCATGAATTCCATATACTGACACGCAGCACAAGCACTAGCTTTGTTTTTGTCCAGAAGCTTACGATTGAGGTACAGTCGCTCTCAAATATTTTACTGAGATCGATATGTATTGATATCCTCCGAAATCTAGCTACTATGTATATGATGTCAGATCGAACCTCATGTTAAGTCGAGTTCCATAATGACATCGGCAGTGTGTTTCTTGGTATGTGCATGCAACGGTACCCTGGCCATGGTCAGATTGAGTGCCCGACCAGAATGACATCGTGGTGATTAGATATCGATCTGGCCATGTTTTCCCAAATTTGAACCGGATCCAGATTGAAGTACTGCGCCATTATCTTGACGAACGAACGACAATGAACCCTCACATATACACAGTACGAACATGCACATGTTTTTCCCACCCATCTCTCACTAGCCATAGTTGCAGCCATGCCTCCCAGCCACACATCTCAAGAATCATTTTATACATGTACACAAAGTATGAGTTCTTTAAAACTTATAGATGTGAATTTAACTGTTGCTCAGTCACCAGAGATCTTTGTTATTCAACACCTGCAACGATGCCACCTTTAAGCTCAAATCCCTCCCATACAAGTATTCCTCATACTATCTGTAAGCCTCTGCAAAAAAGTTGTCGATTACTGTCGCCAACCATCACTAGTAGGTGCCATCTACATCATGTATTCTCGACAGTTGCCGTGGGGCATCTTGATCAGCTACCGTAAATGAAATGAAATAAATTTCATTTCATTCACGGC